>OLGI01001142.1_pt1 | contig 24034 bp, 21 predicted proteins | sample 1605221 | NCBI WGS metagenome assembly OLGI01 (sample SAMEA3888915, study PRJEB22519) | human gut metagenome | biome: human gut; feature: human-associated habitat; material: faeces | place: Denmark | collected 2010 | reverse complement strand
GAGTTCATATCGACGGGGAGGTTTGGCACCTCGATGTCGGCTCATCACATCCTGGAGCTGGAGTAGGTTCCAAGGGTTGGGCTGTTCGCCCATTAAAGTGGTACGCGAGCTGGGTTCAAAACGTCGTGAGACAGTTTGGTTCATATCCATCGCGGGCGCAAGAAGTTTGAGGGAGGCTGCTCCTAGTACGAGAGGACCGGAGTGGACGGATCAACGGTGTACCAGTTGTCACGCCAGTGGCACGGCTGGAAAGCCGCATCCGGAAAGGATAAACGCTGAAAGCATCTAAGCGTGAAGCCCGTCCCGAGATGAGACTTCTCATCAGCAATGAGTAAGACCCCTTAAAGACGATGAGGTTGATAGGCTGTGAGTGGAAGGCCCGTAAGGGTTGGAGCGACGCAGTACTAATAGGTCGAGGTCTTAACTTGAATTTCACAAGCGCGACCAAGTGGCGAGAGCCCTTCGGAAAACTTTTCTTCTATATAGTTTTGAGAGAACAGACACTCTCAAAGATTCAGTGGCGATAGCTGTGAGGATACACCCGTACCCATGCCGAACACGGTAGTTAAGCTCACAAACGCCGAAAGTACTTGGCTGGAAGCGGCCCGGGAGGATAGGAAGCTGCTGATTAACTAAAAAAGGATCAATCATGTAAATGGTTGATCCTTTTTGCTTTGCCTTGAAGTCTCGGTTGGCTGGAATCGCCGGGAGGAACAAGCTGCTGATTAACTAAGAAGGATCAATCATGCAAATGGTTGATCCTTTTTGCTTTGCTTCCATTTGGTTCAGGGTTCAAGGTTCAGGGGTGAGGTGGCGGCTTCGCCGCCTTTTTGATTGGACTATGCTCGAAAGTAGTATTTTAGTCACTAGTCACTCCTACGATACGAGGGAAGGAATCGTCTCACATGTGTGGCATAAGATCCTTCGACTCAGTCCCCACCTGTTCTGGCTGGGGCTTTTCACGCATAGAGCGTTTTCGTCCGCTCAGGATGACGATACGCGAGGGCGGAAGGGCTCTTATCTGGGAGATACGTTGCGTGTTTTGGAATTAGCGGTGTTATATTACGATATGAGTAGGCCCTTGGAGAAGGGCCGCGCCGAAGGCGCAGGATGGATCCACGGAGCGGTGTGAAAGACTATGTGAGGCTATCCGTTTCCCTTAAACGTCATCCCGACCGAAGTGGAGGGATCTTTCTTGCAGACCGGTAAACCGTGGGTGAGGGAAAGGCGAAAAAGGAAGCACCAAGGTGTCGTTTGAGTGAGGGCGCATGTGTGCATATGGCGGCAGTGCAATAAAGATCCCTCGGCTGCGCTCGGGATGACGGTGCTTGGGGAGCGGATAGGTTCACAAGGGTGGTGTGCCGCCTTTTTAGAGGATGGTATTCTCGTATTGCAGCCTTCCCCTCTAAGTGAAACGGTGTATGCGTGTGAATGAAAATGGGAAATCTGTCTTTCCGAGGATTGGGCGTATGGATGGGGAATTCATATTTCCCATTGCTGCATTTCTATGAACCTGCTAGAGTATAGCTATACAATGATTTCGTCATTCAGGAAGGAGACTCTTTATGGAGCTGATGAACCGGATCCGAGAGCGTGTCGTGGCGTGGCAGAAGAAGCGGGTGCGGACGGTCGTATTTCCTTTGGCGGGGAAGCTCTGCGCTGTGGAGACGGTAGAAGGAAAGCGACTGGGACAGTGGCAGGCGGACTACGATGGTGATACGCCAAATTTGAAAGAGTGCTTCCTCTCACTGAAGGCTGCCGGACTTCGGGGTAAGAAGCTCTGGCTTTCGGTGAATGCGGAGTCGCTTCGATGGAGCAGGAAAAGATATCCGCAGATGACGGAAGAGGAATTTGCTGAATCAATGGAGTGGGAGGCAGATCGCGTCTTTCACACCGAGGAAGCGATCGCCATGGGGCATCGTGTGCTCTCTCATGATGAAGAGGGCTGGGAAGCGCTCTTGCATGCATTGCCGCGCGTGGATCTCGGGGCGTGGGAGATGGGAGCGCATGAGGCGGGGCTTACCATCACCCGAGCATTTCCTGTGACGGATATTCCTTTGCAAGAGGGGCCGCACTTTATTCTATATATGCGCCGCCGTTCGGCGATGCTTCTTTTCCGTAGGGGGGATCTCTGGGAGAGCCGCCTCCTGCATCTGGCAGATGAGGGCAAGGCTTCGCTGTTCATGGAGCGACAGATGGATCTGTATGGGCTCTCTTCTCTTCCCTGTTTTCTGGTTCCGCTGGAGAGCTGTGGGACTAAGGAGCGCATGGCATGGCTTTCTTACCTGGAAAAGGAGCTGACTCTTCTTGCGGCAGAAGGGACAGAGGATGTGGGGAGCAAGGCAGTTACTCTCGAAACGGAGCATCTGGAGGAAGGCGGATACTGGGATGATGCTATGCGTGTGGTGCTTGCCGTAAGTCATGCGGGGACGACATTGCCTCTTCTCATGGGAGAGCGCCCTTTTCTGACGGAGAAGAATCGAAAGCTTCGCATCGCGCAAGGAGCGTGTGCGCTCGGCGCAGCCTTTTTCCTCTTTTCCTGTGCATCCTTTCTTTCGGCTTATCGGGAGGATAAGGCGCAGCTGGCGGAGAATGAGACGCTGTCTCCATTGAAGGCGAAGAGGGCGGAGATGAAAAAGGCGAGTGAGGAGGAAGAAGCTCTGCTTGCGATGCTAAAGGAAGAGGAGGCCAAAGATCCGCATTGGGAGCAGCGTCTGGTACTGCTTGCTGATGGTATGCCGCAAGGTGTCGTGCTATCGGAGATCTCCGCAGAGGGAGAGGATGTCCTTTTGAAAGGGACATCGCAGAAGGCGTCCGATCTTTCGAATTTTACAGGCCATCTCACGCGGGCGTGGGGCGGTCTCACGGAGCTGAAGAGTCGGAAGAAGAATGCGCGCACGGGGCTCTTTGAGTTTACCGTCCGCTGGAAAAAGGAAACGACGAGGAAGTCGTCGTAGGTATTGCTTTTATCAATAATGGCAGAAGACGGAGGCGTGGGCAAAAGTGATTTGCAACATGCCTCCGCTTTTTGTTTTGCAGGTGGTAGGAAAGAAATGAAGAGATTTTCATAGCGAGAGTGTTTCCTTAAAATGTACTATAGAGAAATTTTTATTTACATGAGGGGGTGAATGCAAGGTTTTGACCTATACATTTGCTATAATAATAAAAAGGAGATGAGAAGCATGGAGGAGATCATCGCAGGGCATATACAGGACGAAAGAGTGCAGTCTTTGACAGATCATTTGGACGGCACAATGCGGTTAGCCGAAGGCTTTGGCGCAGGTATGGGACTGGGGGCTGAGGCTGGCATTCTGGGGGCAATACATGACGAAGGGAAAGATACCGCTGCGTTCCAAGACTATATTCATGGTCGAAAGCGCAGACGCGTGGATCATTCGACGGCTGGTGCGAAGTCTTTTTTTGAAAATGGTCATATAGGCTGGCTGCAACTGATAGGTGCCTTTTGTGTGGCAGGACATCATGCAGGGATCCCAGACTTGGGAAGCAAAGTGGATACTGCAGAGACATCTACATTGAATGGACGAATGAAAAAGTGTATCCCCTCGATCAGACATCCGCAGCGATATCTTATCGATAGTACATGTCTGGACGTAGATCATCTGAATACATTTATCGAAAATAGAAATGCACTAGATGTTATGATTCTCACGCGAATGCTGTTTTCATGCCTCGTGGATGCAGATTTTCTGGACACAGAAGCCTTTATGAACAATCAGCCTGTCAGGAAAAATGAGTTTTCTTCTTTAAAAGAAATAGCGGCTATGTTTTGGAGCAGGCTCGAAGAGGATGGATACTTCCGGCCTAAAAATGCTTTAAATGAGAAGCGTTGTGAAATCCTTCATACATGCATGCGGAAAGGGGAGGGGAAACAGGGGCTGTACTCGCTGACGGTACCGACGGGTGGCGGCAAGACAATCTCCTCGATGGCTTTTGCCATGAAGCAGGCCATGAAATGGCAAAAGGAACGGATCATTTACGTAATTCCTTATCTCTCTATTATTGAGCAGACCGCCGACGTTTTCCGTGCTTTTCTGGGAAATCATGCGGTGTTGGAAAGTCATAGCCAAGTCGACTATGACAGTTTGCCGGAAGAGGGGAGTGAAGAGGCAGGCAGAGTGGCAGAGAGGATGAAACTGGCTGCAGAAAACTGGGATGCTCCTGTCGTGATCACGACCAATGAGCAGTTCTTTGAGTCTTTGTATGCCAATAAAACATCAAGATGCCGAAAGCTGCATAACATAGCAAACAGTGTCATTATTCTCGACGAAGCGCAGATGATGCCGGTCGATTTTCTGAAGCCATGTCTCCATGCGCTTGAGCAGCTGGTTCATTATTATGGGTGCACCGTTGTTTTATGCAGTGCAACGCAGCCGGAGCTGGGGCGCTACTTGCAGAAGGACCCGACAGAGATCATGGAAAATGTGGGAGAACTGTTTCAGTTTTTCAAGCGGGTAACATTCGATATAGATGGCGAAACGGATTATGCTGAGATTGCGAAGAAATTAGATGAATGTGAGCAGGTACTCTGTATCGCTTCTACCAAAAAAGAAGCTGAAAAAATAGTTGAACTGCTCGACGGAGAGGCCATGTACCTGTCGACCAATTTATGTCCGGCCCATCGCAGGGAGATCATTCGAAAAATGAAAACTCGCCTGCGGGATGGAAAACCGTGCCGAGTCGTATCGACCAGCATCATTTCTGTCGGAGTTGACATCGATTTTCCCGTGGTATATCTGCAGTATACAGGGCTGGATAGTTTGATCCAGGGGGCGGGCCGCTGCAATCGAGAAGGGCGGCAGTCTTTACAAAAAAGCAGGGCACACATCTTTTGGACAAAGGAAAGCAAGAAGAGCCTATTCATGCGTAAAGAAAAACAGGTCACAGATATGATTCGGAAAAAATACAATGCCGAAGAAATGACCGAACCGTCAGCTATTCGTACCTATTTTGAAAACTGGTACCAAAGCAATGAAGGAAATCTGGATTACCGGGAAATCGAGAAACTGGCTCAGTCACTCAGCTTTGCTGAGATCGGAAAGCGATTTCATCTGATCCAAGACAGCACGAAGTCAGTCTTTATACCCTTTGACGAGAAAGCCAGAAACATAAAGGAACAGCTGATGATGGGAAATCGGTCTCGGCAGCTGATGCGGGCTGCGGGGGCGTACATGATTAATGTACGGTATTCCAAGGCACAGGGGCAGTTCGATTTCATGAAACTGCTCACGCAGGGGCAAATAGAGATGTTTCCAGGTGATGAGAACCTGGCCTACTTGGTAAATATGGAGGACTATGATGCGGAGCTTGGGCTCAAAATCAAGTCTGAAGATGGCGTGGGGATCATGTGGTAAAAAGAAAAGAGGAACATGTATGGCATATGGAGTAAGGATAGAGTGCTGGGGCGACTATGCCTGCTTTACACGACCGGAAATGAAAGTGGAACGAGTATCTTATGACGTGATGACGCCATCTGCGGCACGCGGACTTGTCGAAGCAATCTTCTGGCATCCGGGACTTCGGTATGTCATCGACGAGATCGATGTCATGAATCCGATCCAGATGACGAATGTCAGAAGAAATGAAGTGAAGTCCAAAATCAATGTGTCGAGTATTGCAGGAAACGCCCGACAGGGGAAAGCCTTGTATCTATGCCCAAAGGAAGACATTGTACAGAGAGCAGCCTTGATCTTGAAAAATGTCAGGTATTGTATTCATGTACATTTTGAAATGACAGAGAAGGCCAATGCCAGTGATAATGCGGGAAAATTCAGGGAAATGCTCTGCCGCCGTGCGAGAAAAGGCCAATGCTATCATCAGCCGTACTTGGGATGCCGAGAGTTTCCGGCAGGCTTCCGTCTGGTAGAGGATGATGAGACCGTGATCCCTTACCCTGTCACACAGGACTTGGGATTTATGCTGTATGATATGGATTTCTCTGATTTGCAGCACATCATACCCCGATTTTTTCATGCCAGACTGGAAAAAGGGGTCATGGATCTTCGAAATTGCGAGGTGCATCGATGATACTTTCAGCGTTGGTTCACTTATACGAGGAACTTTGCAAGCAGGGAAAAATTCAAGCAGAAGGATGGGGAATCGCCAAAGTCACCCACCGCATCCTGCTTGATAAAGAGGGGCATCTCTGTGGGATTATTTCTGCTCGCAAAAAGGTACAGAGAGGGAAAAAGGAGATAGAAGTACCTTGTGAAATGTGTGTACCGTTGCCCGTGACGCGTTCTTCCGGCGTAAAAGCCAATTTTCTGTGTGATAATTCCAGTTACTTTTTGGCCGTGGATGCCAAGGGAAAAGTCCAAAGAACCATTCAGTGCTTCGAAGCAGCCAAAAAACTGCATCATCGAGTGTTAGAACATTGCCATTCCCCCGTGGCGAAGGCCATTCTGCATTTCTTTGATACCTGGGGATCTGATAAGGCGGGAAAAGATTCATCGATTCAAGAAAATTTGGAGGATATTATAGCTGGGAGAAACTTTGTGTTTCAGGTAGATGGAGTAGATGCCATCGAAGATGAAGAAATAAAGAGATCATGGGAAAATTTTCAAGGGACAAGTCAAGCGGACGAAGATAGCACATCTTTAGCGGGGCAGTGCCTGATCACAGGTGCGGATAATCAGAAAATCGCGTTGCTTCATCCCAAAATAAAGGGGGTCCGTGGAGCGCAGACGGCTGGGGCGAATCTGGTATCATTCAATGCGCCTGCCTTTTGCTCCTATGGCGGAGACGGTGAGCAGGGGAAAAATGCACCAGTCAGTGAGCGGGCAGCCTTCGCCTACGGCAGTGCACTGAATGCGCTTCTTGCTGATCAAAGTCATACCCAGATCATAGGAGACACGACCATCGTATACTGGTCAGAGCATGGGATTTCTGCCTGTCAGGATTTCATGATGTCTTTTTTAGGAAATCATGCAGGGATCGATGATCATACGCTTGATACGATCGTTACCCACATGAGAGATGGGCTTCCTGTAGATTTGGAAGGCGTCGAGATCTCACCGGATGAGCCCTTTTACATCTTGGGCTTGGCGCCCAATGCTGCCAGAATTTCTGTCAGGCTGTTTTTAAGGAATACATTCTGCAAGCTGGTGACGAATCTGTCGCTTCATCAGGAGAGGATGAAACTCGATGGGCCATCCTGGGAAAAACAAAATATTCCATTGTGGAAGACACTCAAAGCGACAGCGAATCCGAATGGCAAAGAACAGGTAGCCTCGCCTCTGCTGGCAGGCAGTTTATTCAGAGCTGTGCTGCAGAACACAAAGTATCCTGCGTCCGCATTTCAAAATATCCTGCTCCGTATATTTGCGGATCAGGACAAAGCGGCAGATGGCGGACGATCGGCCGTGGAGAAAATCAGCCATACCAAGGCAGCTTTCATCAAGGCGTACCTTTTGAAAAATGGTAAAGAACACTGGGAGGGAAAATTACAAATGGCGTTAAATGAGAATTGTAATGATGTTTCTTACGTATTGGGGCGGATGTTTTCTTTGTTGGAAAATATTCAGCAGGGTGCGAATCCAGGCATCAATACCACCATCAAGGAGCGATATTTTAATTCTGCCTGTGCTACACCGGCTTCCGTATTTCCCATCCTGCTGAAGCTGGCTAATATGCATCTCTCTAAGCTCGATGGCGGAAAGGCTGTCTATTTTAAAAAGAAAATGGGCGCTTTAATGGATAAGATCATGATGCCGGATGAAGGCATTCCGTTTCCGGCCAGATTGACATCGGAAGAACAAGGCGCATTTATCCTTGGTTATTATCAGGAAACTCAGGCAAGATATAAAGGTAAAGAGGAGGAATAAGCAAATGGCAGAAGTAATTCATAACAGATACGATTTCGTGGTTCTTTTCGATGTGGAGAATGGCAATCCTAATGGCGATCCGGATGCGGGGAATATGCCGCGCGTGGATCCGGAAACGGGTCTTGGCCTTGTGACCGATGTCTGTCTGAAACGTAAAATCAGAAACTATGTGGAAGCCGCCAAAGAAGATGAGCCTGGGTATCGGATCTACATCAAAGAAAACGTACCGCTGGAACAGAGCGATAAAGAAGCTTTGACGTATGTAGGCATCGATGATATCAAAACGGCCAAAAAGAAGAATCCGGATGCAGACAGCCGGCTGCGGGACTTCATGTGTTCCAATTTCTTTGATATTCGTACGTTCGGGGCTGTCATGACCACCTTTATGAAAGGCGCTTTAAACTGTGGACAGGTGCGCGGTCCCGTCCAGCTTGGATTTGGAAGAAGCATCGATCCGATCGCTCCCCAGGAGGTTACGTTGACGCGCGTAGCGATCACGACAGAAGAAGATGCGCTGAAAAAAAAGACCGAAATGGGACGCAAGTTCATTGTTCCTTATGCGCTCTATCAGGCCGAAGGTTACATTTCAGCCAATTTAGCAAGAAAAGTCACACACTTTAGTGAAGACGATCTGAATCTTTTGTGGCAGGCGATCATCAATATGTTCGAAAATGATCATTCGGCTGCGAGAGGAAATATGGCGGTGCGCGAACTCATTGTTTTCAAGCACGACAGTGAGCTGGGAAATGCTCCTTCGTACAAGCTGTTTGAACGAGTACATGTAGCAAGAAAGGATCCGCATACTCCGCCGCGCTCCTACAGTGACTATGAAGTACATGTCGACACAGAAAATATGCCGCAGGGAGTCACCTTGGAACGTAAAATATGAGCTATGCAGAAGATGACTACCTGCTGATTTCCGGCATCCAGCATTTTATGTTTTGCCGGAGGCAATGGGCCTTGATTCACATTGAGCAGCAATGGCAGGAGAACCGTCTGACCGTGGAAGGTGAAGTCATTCATCGGAATGCGCATAAGGATGATTTCATAGAAAAGCGTCCGGGTATACTGGTGACGAGAGGTCTTCGCGTATCTTCTCCCACGCTGAAAATCACAGGGCAGTGTGATGTAGTAGAGTTTTTGTCTTCTGAAGAGGGCGTGCCACTTCATGGTCACAGAGGACTTTGGCAAGCGGTACCGGTGGAGTACAAAAGGGGCAAAGATAAAACAGATGATTCAGATATTTTTCAGCTCTGTGCCGAAGCCCTGTGCCTGGAAGACATGCTGCAATGCAGGATTCCATACGGATTTCTTTACTACCACGAGATACGGAGACGGCGAAAGATCGATCTTGATGAGAATATCAGGAGCAGAGTGAAGTCGGCTTTGAGAGAAATGCACGAATTGTTTCACAGAGGGTACACGCCCAAAGTCAAAACTTCCAAGAAGTGCCAGTCCTGCTCACTGAAGGGACTTTGCTTACCTAAGCTGTGCCGCACTCAGTCGGTGGCAGACTATATGGCAAAATCTCTGGGGGAGGAACGGTCATGAGAAAACTGCTCAACACGCTTTTTGTCAATTCAGAAGATTTGTACCTGTCTTTGGACAATGAAAATGTGGCAGCATGGAAAGGAAACGAAATCCTTCAGCGAATACCGCTGATGAACTTGGAAAACATTCTGTACTTTGGATACAAAGGTGCGAGTCCTGCGCTTCTTGGTGCCTGCGGGAAGCGACATATCGGATTTTGCTTTCTGACACCGCAGGGAAAGTTTCTGGCGCGCGCTCAGGGACTGACCGCGGGAAATGTGCTTCTCAGAAAAGAACAGTTTCGTATATCTGAAGAAGAGCCTCGTGGTCTTTCCATTGCGCGTACCATGATTGCAGGAAAAATTCTAAATAGCCGTACCGTGCTTATGCGCTTCCTGCGGGACCATCCGCTGTCAGTCGATGCGACTTCTTTTCAAGCCGTCATTCAGGATCTGCAAGACTCTGCTCGGGAGGCTGTCAAAGCAGATTCGCTAGATCATCTGCGCGGAATAGAAGGAAATGCTGCCGTATCCTACTTTTCTCTCTTTGATGCGCTCATTTTGAATGACAAGAAGCACTTCTATTTCCATGGCAGGAATAAACGGCCGCCGCTCGATCGAGTGAATGCATTGCTTTCCTTTGCCTATACGCTCCTTGCCCATGACTGTGCCTCTGCCATAGAAGCGGCGGGCATGGACTCCTACATCGGCATCCTGCATAGAGACCGCCCCGGGCGGCAGTCACTGGCATTGGATCTCATGGAAGAGCTTCGAAGCGTCTATGCCGACCGATTTGTCTTGTCACTCATCAATAACCGGGTGTTGCCTGCTTCCTGCTTCAAGCCGATGGAGGATGGCGCTGTCTTGTTGAATGCAGAGGGACGTAAGACTTTTCTCAGCAAATGGCAGGAGCGGAAGAAGGAAACATTGACACATCCATTCCTCGGCGAGAAAATATATTGGGGACTGATTCCTTATGTACAGGCATTGCTGCTAGCCCGTTATATTCGTGGAGACCTAGATGGGTATCCGCCTTTTCTATGGAAGTGATGACATGCTTCTTGTGATTACCTATGATGTAAATACCACGACACCCGCAGGACAGAAACGCCTTCGAAAAGTAGCCAAATGCTGCGAAGCTCATGGCCAGCGGGTACAGAATTCCGTCTTCGAATGTCAGGTGGATGAGGCGCAGGCTGTCTCACTTCGTGCCACACTGGAAATGCTGATGGACAAGGAGTCTGACAGCATACGGTTCTATAATCTGGGGAACCGATACCAGTCTAAGGTGAAGCACATAGGTGCCAAGCCGGGATATGATCCGAATGAAACTATGATTCTCTGATTTTTTGTGCGCGAAGTAGTAGCGCACAGGGGGAAAATGGGCGAAAAACACGCATTCTTGGAATAGAGAAAATGTGGTTCGCGCAAAGTACTCCGTTTTATGCGGTCATTGCTGTATGCTTTGACTGTACTGTCGCTCCCCATGCGGGGAGCGTGGATTGAAATATTATTACCAACCCGGTAGCGTGCGTGGCGCCTAGTCGCTCCCCATGCGGGGAGCGTGGATTGAAATCAGCTCCAGAAGCTCTATGAACGCGATGCTCGCGTCGCTCCCCATGCGGGGAGCGTGGATTGAAATTCAATATCTTGCAAAATTTTTTGAATGTTAGCCTGTCGCTCCCCATGCGGGGAGCGTGGATTGAAATATGGATAACCTTGACCAGTACGTAACCCGTATGCTCGTCGCTCCCCATGCGGGGAGCGTGGATTGAAATATTATCTACAATACTCTCTTCATTAAACTTTACAAGTCGCTCCCCATGCGGGGAGCGTGGATTGAAATTTCGCCGCCATCACTGGAAAGAATATCTGCCAAGTCGCTCCCCATGCGGGGAGCGTGGATTGAAATATGTCGATATAAGAATCAATAATAAATTGCGGCTGTCGCTCCCCATGCGGGGAGCGTGGATTGAAATCAGATGAGCGCATACGCGCGAGCCGCAAGCTCGTTGTCGCTCCCCATGCGGGGAGCGTGGATTGAAATTTCATTACCATCAGTAGAAGTGTATGCAATATTAGTCGCTCCCCATGCGGGGAGCGTGGATTGAAATCGTCGCCGCTAAATATCCGATGCAAATTGTCATGAAGTCGCTCCCCATGCGGGGAGCGTGGATTGAAATTTTTCCATATTACCCATTACATTGAGGCGAACAGGTCGCTCCCCATGCGGGGAGCGTGGATTGAAATCGGTAATGCTCCCGTTACGGTTGATGGTGGTACTGTCGCTCCCCATGCGGGGAGCGTGGATTGAAATAGGATGAACCGCAATTTATTATTGATAGTTACATTGTCGCTCCCCATGCGGGGAGCGTGGATTGAAATTGACTTGCACAGATGAAGATATCACCGTGGGGAAGTCGCTCCCCATGCGGGGAGCGTGGATTGAAATTATTGACATCGACATAGGAGGGCATCAGTGAGGTCGCTCCCCATGCGGGGAGCGTGGATTGAAATAGCAATTTTGAACAGGAACGGGAGGAGGTGGAGAAAGTCGCTCCCCCTGCGGGGAGCGTGGGTTGAAATAGATTAAATCCCGCCGTAGTAATCGCAATGGTCGTCGCTCCCCCTGCGGGGAGTGTGGATTAAAATACGCGGAAGCTGTCAAGCGACCATCACAGGGAATGTATCGGGATGACAGATGGTGCATCTTTGGTGTTATTCCTTATCTTACTGCGATCGACGGAAGGTATGCGGTTCAATATTCAAGAAAACGTGACGTAAAATCTCATAGTGACTGCAAGTCTAACTAGACCTTGCATTAAATCGAGGAATTTTGCATTTTTTGAATGAAATTGGGATTAAAAACTGCACTTTTGCAATGTTTTTTGTCCTATTTAAGCTGTTTTTTTGCACCACAAAAAAGCGCTTCTAAATCGATTTTTTTAGAAACACTGTAAAATTGCATGCAGTTAATTCGAGAAATCCTGACGCGCTTTTTCTTAAAATGACAGTGAAAACTTTGTGATACATTTGGGAAAGTTGACATTTTGCCGCTGAAATTTGTTTTTTTCGCTGCCGCGCCAGCGAAACAGACTCCCTTATAGCGTCTTAACCCGTAATATTCAGAAGTTTAAGCAATCGTTTGCTTTGGATGACTTTGTCAGCGGGAACCTCGCGTATTTCCAGTAAATCAGCCATCTCTTTTCCTTGATATAAGCAGAATAACTGGTAAGGCGTTTTGCCGTTGTATTGCTTTCTGGCGGTGCTGTTCATATGCGAGAATATGATGTTTAGCTGCGACTGTGTCATTCGATCGAAGCTGGTTCCTTTGGGGCAAATATCCCGCAGCAACGTATGGTTTTTCTCGACACGTGGCTTTTGGCACGATTTCATTGCATCACAGAAAAACAGATGCGTCTCTCTAGTGCCAGCGGGGTTGCACTCTATAGAGTGAATATTTGCAAATTCTCCGCCATTATCTGTCAGGATCAGCGGGAATAGCTGTTCAAAGGGAGTTTGAGCTGCTGCAAATTTTTCACGCAGGTGTCTGAATTCCTGCGAAACCGCAAGTGTGGATTTGGAGTCAAGTAAAAGGCCTACCATGAAATTACAGATGGTAAAGAGCAGCGTCAGAATGACTTTTCCGCCCGGACGGCCTATAACGGTATCCATCTCTACCCAATTAGTTATTTCGTGAGTCTCAATGTATTGAAGAAAATCCGCGTAAGTGCGCCCTTTTTTGACGGCAGGTGGAACGTAGGGCATTCTTTTCTTCTTGCGGGATTTAAATTTCACCTTCCTAGGAAGATCTAGGCTGGTAAATGAGAAGTAACCTTTATCTGCGTATTTGTATGCGGTGGATACGGCTATTTCTACACCGGTAGATTGAAGAGCTTGATACATATGCTGTCCGCTCTGGATGGCAGCAGAAAGCTTTGCATCCATGTCGTAAAACTCAGCTTTATTCAAAGGAATGCCTTCACGTGAATCACGAAGCATGTTCCTGTATTGTTCATGTGCCTTGCGTGAAACGTAGAGATAACGCTTTAACCGACAGCTGTGGCGCTTCTTGCAGGCGTTACAAACATAGGGCGGCTTTTCGAGCTTAGGGCAGGATTCATTAATGACGTTATTCTGTTCATCGTAATTAGTGAACCTATTGGCTACAAGGGTTCGATGTTTACGGACTTCGCGCGAGATTGTGCAGGCATCTTTACCAAGTGCTGCGGCGATGGTCTGGAAAGTGGCAGCGTTTTGTAACATTATCTCGAGAGTGTTTCGATCATCCTGGGTAAGGTGTTTGTACCTTTTATTGCCTTTGTTGACAATCATTTGAATGCAACCTCCTTCATGCGCAAGATTTCTCTATCTAAAGTCTAGCAAAAGGTGGTTCTACATGTAAGTGCTACTTTTACCGCTAATCCGACACTTACTTTGAGAATTAACGGAGGAAAACTTGACACTTACGGCAAGCATATTTAATATTGAAATTTTTCTTATGTTAAATTATAATGTTATACGGATTTTTGTACCATAACGCAAGCAAAAAAGAATAGGGGAGTGTCCGCTTACGCAGTTAAAGAATTTTACCAAGCCAAAATAAAATGGTGTCTTTGCAGTGAAGCAAGCTGTATTGAATACTTTGTTGATCCGAATAGCTACAAACTCTAGTGAATAATATCTTCATTTAGGACACTCCCAAGAACAGGAGAATTTAATATGAAAACATTTAGGGATTTTGCCCCAGATGAAAGACGAAATTATATTACTCTTTCAACGGGTGAATATTACCCCGATATACTTTCAGACGCTTGCCGACTATATTCCCCTGTACTTGAAACATTTTCAAGTATACTCAAACGTTCTGAAAGTTCATCGGCTTTATTTATGAATATAGCAGCAACACCTAATCAGTGGATGCGAATTCAGCTTTGTCGCGTTTTCCGAAAGTATGTATCGCCAGAAACGCCCGTTGAAATGCTCAAGAAAAAGACGCAAGCCGCTAAAATTTGTTGTGATTTTGGCGATGGATTCAGACATATTGCCACGGTTCAGGAAAAATTTGATTCACGTCCTCTGCCAGATGAAGCACTCTGTGCTGTGCTTTGGGAATATAAAGATCGTGGGAAAAAGGGTTATGATTTGACAGACAAATTTTTTGATATGATTCAAAGCATGTTCCCGGATTTATATATATGGGGACCGCGTGGTGCGGGTGCAGATGTGCAGGCAACTGAAATTTGGAAAGACTATCCTAATAATAGCCGCCCGCTTGACTTCGTTATTTCTTCAAACGACAAGAAAATAGTATATGCTGTTGGTCTTGCAAGATATGACGGAGATAGGGGCGGTGCGCAAGAGGATGATAGGACAGGCGGTTATAAAAACTGCGCTGATGAAGTTTTGGGTTATGTACACAATCATAATTTGAAAACAAAGGTTATATTTTTGAATGACGGACCGGGGCTGCTTTTGGGTTCCATGTGGGAAGATTATTCAAAAATTGAAGAAAGGTACCCCGATGAAGTTAAGGTTTTAACGCTACGCATGATAGATGAACGCCTACCGAAATCGTGGTTAATGGGTGATGAATAATGGCAACTGGTATCCCGCCAAAAGATACAATAAAGCGCAAAAAGATTGCTGTTAGGCTGTCGTATGATGGAAAGGAAGAATCAAACACAATATTAAACGGCAAATATCAAAATTTTGTCACAGCCTGTTCCATAAACGGTGGGGGCAGCAATAAATTCTTTTTCGGTGACAATCTTGAAGCACTTTTATTTCTTTTGAATAATGGGTATAAAGGAAAGATTAGCCTTATTTATATAGACCCACCATTTGCGACTTCTTCTTATTTTGTCAATCGCAAGCAGGAGCACGCATATAGTGATTCTTTATGCGGTGGGGAATATATTGAATTTCTTCGTCAGCGGCTTATTGTGATGAGAGAACTACTCTCTGATAAAGGTTCGATTTATTTACATTTAGATAACAAAATGGCCTTTAACATGAAAATAATAATGGACGAAATTTTCGGGGAAAATAATTGTCGTGCTTTCATTACAAGAAAAAAATGCAGTACGAAAAACTACACAAAAAATACGTATGGCAATATATCTGATTATATAATGTTCTATTCAAAGACAGATTCTTATACATGGAATAGACCGTTTGACCCATGGGAAATTGATAATATGATAGCGCAATACCCTTGTGTTGATGAAAAAGGACGCCGATATAAAAAAGTACCTATTCATGCGCCTGGAGTAAGGAACGGTGAAACTGGAAAAGAGTGGCGTGGCAAGCTCCCTCCTGCGGGAAAGCATTGGCAGTATACCCCTGAAAAGCTTGATGAACTTGATGCCGCAGGTGAAATATATTGGAGCCCAACAGGAAACCCACGCCGCATGGTTTTTTGTGATACTTCAAAAGGTGTACCAGTTCAAGATATTTGGTTGAATTATAGGGATTCTATCAATCAAGCTCAAAAAACAACAGGCTATCCAACAGAAAAAAACTTCGATATGCTGAAAATGATCGTTTCTGCTTCTTCAAATCCAGGCGATATAGTTATGGACTGTTTTGCAGGAAGCGGAACAACATTAGGGGCTGCTTTTGAGCTGGAACGACAATGGATTGGTGTCGACAATAGTCAAGAAAGCATAAAAGCTATTTTGAAACGCTTTGTTAATGGCCTTGAATTATACGGAGATTATGTGAATAAAGCAACATATACACAAATGGAACTTGATATCAAACAAAAATGTCCTTTTGATTGTTTTAGTACAGAGCAAGAAAAGACAAGAATTCAAAAGATTTGTACAACAAGTCTACAATAAATGGGATAATAGAATATTGATATTTTCAATCATTCCTACTTTGCGTATATCGTCAGATTGGACTTGTAGCCCTCGAACACATCAACCCGCATTATAAAATACAAAATACCATTGTACTTTATAACGTGGGTTGTTTTTAGGTCTGCCCGGTATCCGATTTGAAACAGCACGGTTTCATTCGTCTTTGTAGAAATGCCCATTTCAATTTCTTTGCCGGAAAGCTGCCGGAAATACGCCCACACTTTCGTCACGGTAACAAGCGTTTTCTTGTGGTTTCCGATAGCGTCCGTTGTGTATTAATATTCACAGATTTAAATAATATTTTCTATGCACACAGGGGTGTTCCAAATTCCTGCTATCGTTCGATTGTATCAAATACAGACACCTTTGAGATCCGGCTAATGGCAGCGGTAGTTTGTTGATTCGGGCTATTGATGCAAAGCCATTTTCGATTATGGGTTATGCTCAGAAAAAGAAAGCACAACAGCTGGTCTCGCTAAGATGCATGCTGTTCTGCACTATAAGGCTGAAATAATCATCAAGAGCGGTTTTTCGGGCATAATTGGTGCCGAGCAACCTTGAGGGAATTCCAGTTCTCAATAATCTGAAAGCTGCATTCTATGGATTTAAAGATGATAGAAAAGCAGGCGATATTGATAAGTCGACGACGCTATGTATAAAAATCCATATGAGATCCGATCCTGCGATCTGATCAGCGTTTCCTTAGGTGTATACTCTCGTAAAGAATCCCCCACCCGGCTTGTGGGGGGCTTTTTTTATTGGTAGACTCATTATGAATAAGAGAATGGAGAGACACTGATCCTGCGATGGGTTCAGCGTTTCCTTTATCGTAAGGAGAGCCATTGATGCTGGAAAAAGAGATCATAGACTATTGGACAAGGCGGGCGCCGAGCTATTCGGAGATCAATCAGAAAGAGCTCTGCGGACGGCAGAAGGAGCTTTGGACGTCCTATATCATGCGGCGTGTACAGGATGCCATGCCGGAGAGAGAAGGGATCAAAGCGCTTGATATCGGGGCGGGGCCCGGCTTCTTCTCCATCATTCTGGGGATGGCAGGCTGCGAGGTGACGGCACTGGATCGGAATCCTGCCATGATGGCAGAGGCGAAGAAGAATGCAGGACCGCTCGCAGGGGCGATCCATTATGTCGAGGGGGATGCGGAAGATGTGCCGCTTCCCGCAGACAGCTACGATCTCATCGTGACGAGAAATCTCACATGGACGCTGCCGCATCCGAAAAAGGCGTATGCGAGCTGGCAGCGCGTCCTGAAAAAGGGCGGGATCCTTCTCAATTTCGATGCGAACTGGTACAACTACCTGTATAGCGAAGAAGACCGTGCTCTTTATGACAGGGACCGCGAGCAGGTCGCAGAAGCGGGTGTCTTTGACCGCTATATTTCGACCGATGTCATGGCCTGCGAACGCATCGCGCGCCAGATGCCCCTTTCGCCCAAGAAACGTCCTTCCTGGGACCGTCAGGTACTTGAAGAGATGGGGATGCAGGTCACACTGTATGAGAATATTTCCGAAGAGATCCTTCTTCCGGAGGAGCAGCTGAATTTTGCGGCGACGCCGTATTTTTGCATTGAAGCGAAAAAGTGATGGGTGCCTATGGTGTGGATAGTCAAGAAAGGGATTTCCTGCCTCCTCATTCTTCTCGGCGTGACATTCGTCACGTTTGCCCTGATGTATCTGGCAGGCGGAGAGGCCATTTCCTATCGCTCACGGAGCGGTTTTGTGACGCACTCCTCATTATGCATCAGGGGATATGCGTCGAGCAGGGAGCCATGGAGGAGATCCTGCGCCATCCGAAGGAACTCTATACCCGCCGTCTGCTCGAAGCCGCGGGCGTAGGATAAAAGCAAAAAAGCACAGATGCCACCCTCATTACGATGGCATCTGCGCTTTTTGCGCTCCATATATTACTTCATGAACATATCGATCGCCTGATTCATGCGCGTGATGGCCTCCTGGTCATTCTCCTGCACCGCTTCCACGATGCAGTGCTCCATATGCTCCTTCAGGAGGAGCTTGCCAGTATTATTGATCTCCGCACGCACTGCGGCGAGCTGAATCAGGACATCGGCGCAGTCCCGTTGGTTCTCGAGCATTTTCTTGATCGACTCCATATGGCCGATGGATCTGGATATCCGATTCATGATCGCTTTGATCTTTTGCGGGTCATGCGTATGGCTGTGATTGTGATGATGTCCGTCATGGATGTGCTCGATCACATGGGTGTGGACATGTCCATCGCCATGGTCGTGGACAAGAACTTGATTCTTTGTATCTTCCATAAGAGGTTTTGATTCCTTTCACTTTTTGTAGGAAACACGGATCCCATCTGATGAGCGATCGAATCGGCGTTTCTTAGGGAAACACTGATTAAATCGTTGTCAGATTTCATTCTTGGATTTTTTATACAGAGCAAGGAATCATCTGACGCGAATAGCGAGCTATTTAAGGAAGATGATGACGAAGCTATGTATAAAAATCCATATGAAATCCGGCTCTGCTATTTAATCAGCGTTTCCCTTATATTATACCCGATAAAAAAGGCGGTGGCTAGGGAACCGGGCATCGGCGTGTTCATAGGGAAGCAGTCCACATACAGAGGGCGATAGGCCTCCTATATTTATGATTTTAACTCATTTCCAATGACTTCTTCATATAGAATAAGCATACATGTTCCGGTTTGCATAAAAAAGTGTATACTATAAGAAGAAGGACAGATCAGAATTTCTTCGATCAAGAGATCCTGATCGTCCATCCTTCCGTATGATTCTATGCCAAAAGGAGGAGTCACTATGTTCCGTTTCACATTACCTAGAGATATTTATTGTGGTCATGGAGCCATTGATGAGCTGTCTTTGCTGAAGGGTCACAAGAAAGCTTTCATTTGCACCGGTGGTCATTCCATGCGGGCAGGCGGTTTCCTTCAGAAGACTGAAAAGGTGCTGAAGGACGCAGGACTTGCCACCTATACCCTCGAAGGCATCACACCGGATCCATCCATCGAAGAAGTGCAGAAGGGCGCGAAGCTGATGGAAGAATTCCAGCCGGACGTGATCGTGGCGATCGGCGGCGGTTCACCGATCGATGCAGCCAAGGCCATGTGGGTCTTCTATGAATATCCGAATCTGACATTCGATGAGATCAAAAAGCCATTCTCTTTGCCGCCGCTTCGTCAGAAGGCGATCTTCGTCGCTATCCCATCCACATCGGGGACTGCGACAGAAGTCACGGCTTTCTCTGTCATCACCGACTACTCGACAGGCATCAAGTATCCGCTCGCTGATTTCAACCTGACGCCGGATCTTGCCATCCTTGACCTCGACATCCCGTCCACCATGCCGAAGAAGCTCACCGCGCATACAGGGATGGATGCGCTGACACATGCGACCGAGGCCTATGTGTCAAAGTTTGCGAATGGCTTCACGGAACCGCTCTCCAAGCAAGCTGTCTCCGATATTTTTGACAACATCGTAGAGTCGTATCATGGAGACAAGGAAGCCAGAGGCAAAATGCATATCGCGCAGTGCCTTGCCGGCATGGCCTTCTCAAATGGACTTCTGGGGATCACACATTCTCTGGCGCATAAGATCGGTGCCGTCTTCCATATCCCGCATGGTTGTGCGAATGCCATCTTGATGCCGTATGTCATCCAGTTCAATAAGAAAGTCTGCCTTTCGCGCTATGCCGACCTCGCCCGCGTGGTCGGTCTTCCGGGACGCACAGATGCGCAGCTTGTCATTTCCTATGAGGAGGCCATCCAGAAACTGAATCAGAAGATGGACATCCCGCTGACACTCAAAGACTATGGGGTGCCGGAGGAGCTGTACCTTGCCAAGAAGGATGCCATCGCTAAGAATGCCGTCCTTGATGCCTGCACTCCGGAGAACCCGCGTGAGGCAGATGCGGAAGCTATGGCAAAGATCCTCGAATGTGCTTACTATGGGAAGACGGTAAATTTCTGAGAGATCGGCTTTAGCGAAAAGGCGACTGCCAATAAAAAAGCACTGTGAGATCCACAGTGCTTTTTTTGGTGCGAGCGAAGGGACTCGAACCCCCATGCACAAGGCGCAGGATCCTAAATCCTGTGCGTCTACCAATTCCGCCACGCTCGCATGGCTTGCGATACCTATTATATAAGGTCGGGACCTTTTGGTCAATGGGGGATGAGCAGATGACTTTTTGCGAGGGAAAAAACGTGTCATTCGATATTGAACTATTTAAATATTGTGATATAATAATATATAGAGAAATGTAAATATAGAAAGAAGGGAAATACGGAGCCGAGCGCTTGAGAATTTCACTCTTGCAAGGTCACAAGCTGCGGTCGCACCGACATTTCCTTCATACAGGGAAGCCCACATGCGGCCCCCTGTGAGTTTTCCAAAAGGAGGGAACGACTATGAAAAAGTATGTATGCACTGTATGCGGATGGATCTACGATGAAGCCAAAGGTGATCCGGACAATGGCATCGCCCCGGGGACCAAGTTTGAAGATCTGCCGGCAGACTATGTATGCCCGGTCTGCGGCGCCGGCAAGGATGAATTTGAAGTTTATGAAGGATGATTGTTAATTATTGTTCATGAAAACAATAAACAATACTTGACAATAAAGACGATGTGAGGTAATATAGAATCGTAAACAAAAGGAAATCACCATTGGCCGTGATGATTCCACTCATTGTTACAAATCTTTCTCAACAACTCCAAACACCTCTAAAAAGCCTCCCTTCGGGGAGGCTTTAGGCGTCTCATGGGGAAAACGAATGGAAAAAGGCGGTGTGACAAAACATACAGGTTTTTGTCACACCGCCTTTGCTGCCGAAAGAGGCGTCTCAGAGCTGTGCCGTGCAGTGCGGGCAGCGGGTCGCATCATCTGCGATCGCTTCTTTGCAGTAGGGGCACTTTCTGGTTTCCTTTGGTGGAGCTTTCGGGAAGAAGTGGTTGATCTGCTTGATGGCGATAAAGAGGACGAAAGCAATGATCAGGAAATCAATGACTGCATTCAGGAATTCTCCGTATGCGATGACCGGGACGCCGAGCTCTTTTGCTTCGGCGAGCGTGGAGACCGGGGTATCGCTCAGAGGGATGAAAAGGTTGGAGAAATCGATACCACCCAGAAGGTAGCCCAGAGGAGGCATGATGACATGGCTGACCAGAGAAGAAACGATCTTTCCGAATGCAGCGCCGATGACTACACCGACTGCCATGTCTACTACATTGCCGCGGAGGGCAAAGTCTTTGAATTCTTTGAGCATACCCATGAGGGAACGTCTCCTTTCTAAAAAATAAAGAAATTATTTTTCATATCTTACCACAAGTGGAGGAAAGTTGGGAAGAGTAGAGTATAAAAATGGCAGATCGAAAAAAGAGAGCATTTGACGAGGGGACATAGAGACCGGGGCACTGTATTCTCTTATTTTTCTTACAGAGGTTTGACACATTCCTTTATCTATGCTATAGTATGTCCAATAAGCGATGAAGAAAAAGAGTAAGCAGGGATTTCTTCTCTTAGCGAGTCCGGACAGTGCAAGCGGGCAGAGAAACTTTGCTGAAGTGCGTTTCAGAGCCAGGAGACCGAAAAGAAGTAGGCTCTCCCGGGGATTCCCGTTACAGGATCAGAGTCTGCTTGGACTTAAAGAGGCCGATGCGGTGACGCAACGGTGAAATTGGGTGAGAATCACGAGTCTTTCGTCCCATGGGGGAGGAAGGGCTTTTTTTATTGTTTGAAATGAAGATCTTGCCCGATGCGGCAATGTTTCGCGAGCCTTGCTGCATCCATAGAATCTGCTGCTGAACTCTTTTTCATTGATCGCCATAGTAGGAATAGTAGGAAATGATAGGAGGAAATGATATGAATAAAAATGAGGATGTCAAAAACTTAGCACAGAGCGTGCTGAAAGAGCACCAGACAAAAAAGCAGGGACGGCAGTTTATTCTCTGGATCCTGGCGTTGGTCGTGGGCGCCGCTCTGGGCTGGCTCGGGATCAAGCCTTTGAATGAGCTCTTTAATTTTATCGCGACGGTATTCACCCGTTTGTTCCAGTTCATCGCGGTACCGACGATCGCGCTCGCTGTCATCACGACACTGGCTGCACTCGGCGGCAAGAAGGAAACCGGTCGCATTTTTGCACACGCGGTCGTCTACACGCTTCTCACCACCGTCTTTGCGGCAGGTATCGGGCTTGCGATGTATCTCTGGGTGACACCGGGGAATCTGCCGACGGATCTGGCGAGTGCAGGGGCTTCGAGCGTGCCGCAGAAGCTGGGAACGGTCACATACTATGACCACATCTTGAATGTCATCCCGAATAACATTCTGCAGCCATTCCTGTCCGGCAATGTACTTGCTGTCATGCTGATCGCAGCCTCCTTCGGCCTCGGGCTTGCCTTCATGCCGAAGACGGAGAATCGCGAAGTCCTCCTGAAGGGCATCCTTGGTTTTCAGGAGCTTCTCTTTACGCTGATCAAAGCGCTTCTCGCCATTCTTCCTGTCGGTATTCTGGCTTTTGCAGGGCAGCTCTCCGCCCAGATCGAAGCAGGGGTCATCGTAGGGGCGCTCGGGAAATACACGCTCGTCATCATGGCAAGTAACGGTATCCAGTTCTTCCTTGTCCTGCCGCTCTTCCTTCTGGCTCGAGGACTGAATCCGATCGATGTTTTCAAGAAAATGTCTCCTGCCATTGCAGTTGCTCTCTTCACCAAGAGCTCTGCGGGCACACTGCCGGTGACGCTTGCCTCGGCGGAGAAGAATCTAAAGGCGAATCCCGCTGTTTCCCGCTTTGTACTTCCGATCTGCACGACCATCAACATGAACGGATGCGCAGCATTCATACTGATCACTTCGCTCTTCGTCATGCAGAATGCGGGAATTGAGCTTTCGATGACGACCATGCTCACATGGCTCATCGTCGCCGTGCTCGCAGCTGTCGGCAATGCGGGCGTACCGATGGGATGCTACTTCCTGACGCTTTCCCTCATGAGCGGTATCGGCGCGCCGATCGGCATCATGGGGCTCATCCTTCCGATCTATACGATCATCGACATGATCGAGACAGCAGAGAATGTCTGGTCTGATTCCTGCGTCTGCGCGATGACTGACCATGATCTGAAAGGGAAATTGAATCAAGAATAGAAAAAACCGCTGTCCGAATGGTTTCGGACAGCGGTTTTTAGGTGTGGTTCAAGGTTCAGGGTTCAAGGTTCAGGGTTCAAGGTTCAAGGTTCAAGTTTTTCTGTGAGATCGACTTCTGCCTCGGCGAGGGAGATCGGATCCTGGTCGAATGCGGAGAGGCGCATCCAGGCAGCGAACGGTACGCGGTCGACTTCTTTGCCGGCAAGGGCGGCTCTGGCTCGTTCTTCTCTATTTATAAAGGGTCTCCTTTCTGTATAAGAAATCATGAGATTCGCCATAGTGTAGCATAGGAGAGAAGGGGGAACATGGTATAATGAGCAATATATACTTTGCAGCGAAGCTGCCGCTACAAGTTTGAAAGCAGGGATGACTGGCTAGGGATTAGGAGTCTCGAGTGACTGGTGACTAGTGACTGGAATTCTCCGGCATCGTCATCCCGAGCGCAGTCGAGGGATCTTTACTGCACTGCGGGAATCAGCGTGTATGCGTCGAGGGAAAATGATGTCCTGGTGCTGCCTCACATCAGGCGATGAACGTTCTGCAATAAAGATCGAGGGCTACGCTCAAGATGACGACGGCGCGAAGCGCTATCAAAATTCTGCGGCGCTTCCATATTTTTATGCGCCGCACCACCATTTCGCATTTCTCATTT
>OLGI01001140.1_pt1 | contig 24071 bp, 16 predicted proteins | sample 1605221 | NCBI WGS metagenome assembly OLGI01 (sample SAMEA3888915, study PRJEB22519) | human gut metagenome | biome: human gut; feature: human-associated habitat; material: faeces | place: Denmark | collected 2010 | reverse complement strand
CTTCAGCCTTATCAGAAGCCTTCTTGTCCCAAACACCATCCACATTAAACTGTGGATCGTAGGCATTCTTCACGTAGTCGCCTGCATGATGAGCGTATGCCTCCTTGTTGACGCAAGCGCTTACGAAGTTGGCATCGAGGTCTTCGATGAGATAGAACTTCCCCTGGAGGTCAACCATAGGGCGGGTCTCGCCCTTCTTATTAATAAGGTAGAGCGCAGGGATGTTGGCATCCTTGGCTACCTTGGCGTCATCAGCACCGAATGTAGGAGCGATATGAACGATACCGGTACCATCATCGGTAGTAACATAGTCGCCGAGGATGACACGGAAAGCCTCGCTGTCCATCTCAACAAACTTATCGCGACCATCCTCAGAAGCAAATACCTTCTCAGGATGAGCAGCAGCATATTCTGTAACGAACTGAGGCGCAAAGGCATCTACCTTCTCGCATGGCTTCACCCAAGGAAGGAGCTGCTCGTAGTGCATGCCTTCTAGGTCGGTACCCTTCATGTGGTCGATGATGCGCCATGGGCACTGCTTCTTCTCCTTGTCGAATGGAAGGAGATCGCCCTCCTTGCACTCCTGGTCTGCCTTCAGATAAGAACCTACCAAAGCCTCAGCCATCACGAGTGTCATAGGCTCGCCATTGTAGAGGTTGTAGGTCTCGATGGCTACATAGTCAATCTTAGGACCCACACAGAGAGCCACGTTTGATGGCAAAGTCCAAGGTGTAGTAGTCCATGCGATGAAATATGGTTTACCCCACTTGGTCCACTCAGCCTTAGGATCCTTGATGAGGAACTGTGCTGTGGTGGTTAGGTCCTTCACGTCGCGGTAGCAGCCAGGCTGGTTCAACTCGTGAGAACTCAAACCGGTACCTGCGCCTGGAGAATAAGGCTGGATGGTGTAACCCTTGTAGAGCAAGCCCTTGTTATAGAGCTGCTTGAGGAGCCACCAGAGAGTCTCGATATACTTGTTATCGTAAGTGATATAAGGATGATCGAGATCTACGAAGTAACCCATCTTCTCGGTCAACTCGCGCCACTCAGCGGTGAACTTCATCACGTTCTCGCGGCACTTGTGGTTGTAGTCCTCTGTAGAGATATACTTCTCAGAAGCCTTGTTGTCAATATCCTTCTTGGTAATGCCGAGTTCCTTCTCGACACCGAGTTCAACAGGAAGTCCGTGAGTATCCCATCCCGCCTTGCGGTGTACCTGGAAACCCTTCATAGTCTTGTATCTGTTGAATGTATCCTTGATACTACGAGCCAACACGTGGTGAATACCCGGGTGGCCGTTAGCTGATGGAGGTCCCTCGAAGAAGATAAACTGAGGGCAGCCTTCACGCTCGTCAATAGACTTGTGGAAGATGTCGTTCTTCTCCCACTCTGCTAAAACGTCATTGTTGGTCTTTGTCAAATTCAGACCATTGTGCTCGGCAAATTTCTTAGCCATATTATCTGTATATTTATTATTATTTTTACTTTTGGGCGCAAAGTTACGAAAAAAATATCTTTCCACCGAATAATCGCTTTTAAATTTCTATAATTTTTCCATTAAAAATCCCGATTTAAACATCAGAATTGCTCTTGATGCTTAAATCGGGAAACAATATCATGTAGGGCTGGCAGCGGAAACCATCAGCCCAAATGCTAAAATCTAAAACGATTTTGGGGTTGGAAATCAGTCCAGACTATTGAGCCATTTCTTGCCCCATTTGGTAGAAAGCCAAATATTAATGGCTATCGCAACTAATGCAATAATACCAAAAATCATGGTCATTCCTGTTACAAAATCCAACTGTTTCATAATTATCATTTTTTATTTATTATTCTAAACGCAATATATGCTAATGCTATCGTTCCCAAAAAGCCTCCTGCAAACATACATATAAGCCTTTGAATACTATCTGCACCCGTCACCATCGCCATACCACTTCCCAGCACTGTCGTACCAAAGGTCATGGTCGCTAAGTTATAGAAGAATTTTCCTAATTCCTCTCTACTCGTTCTCGCTCTTTGTTTATCTTCTCTTTGCGTCATCGCTCAGTTTCTTATCATAATTCTGTTTGATTCTGCAAATATAAGAAAATATCTCGCAAAGTATGCTGCACTGGCTATTTTTTTAACAGTTCTTACACCGAGAACAGGTTTGCAACAGGACGACAGACTTTACACCAGGAACCATTTCCAACCAAGCCTACAGGCTTTCTGCTTCCTGCAACCAGATGGTAGAAGTAGCATCCGAAGGCATACGCCAGTCGCCACGAGGACTCAGACTCACGCTACCCACTTTTGGACCATCAGGCAAGCAACTGCGCTTGAACTGCTGATTGAAGAAACGACGCACGAATGTCTTGAGCCATTTCTTGATGGTTTCTTCATCATAACTATCTGGGTCATTATCACTTATCTTCACTCGTTCACCTTGTGATTCAAGGAAGGCTTTCTTTGCCAAAAGATAGATTTTGGAAGGACGGAAGCCGAAGCGAAGGAAGTAATAGAGGAAGAAATCGTGCAACTCGTATGGTCCCACCAGATCTTCCGTTTTCTGCTTGATATTGCCGTTTTCGTCGGCTGGTATCAGCTCCGGACTGATAGGTGTGTCGATGATATCCTGCAGGGTAATGCAACTCTGCTCGTCCACCCCACTCTCAGCCACATAGTTGACCAAGTGGCGAATCAATGTCTTAGGGATGCTGGCATTCACGCCATACATACTCATGTGGTCGCCATTATAGGTAGCCCAACCGAGCGCCAACTCAGAGAGGTCACCCGTACCGATTACCATACCGCCACACTGGTTGGCGAGATCCATCAGTATCTGTGTACGCTCGCGCGCCTGCGAATTTTCATAGGTCACATCATGCACCTCCATATCATGGCCGATGTCCTCGAAATGCTGGGTTACCGCCTTGGCGATGCTGATTTCACGGATGGTGATGCCGAGGCTCTCCATCAGCGTGATGGCATTGTTGTAGGTGCGGTCGGTGGTTCCGAATCCCGGCATAGTGACACCGATGATGCCCTTGCGGTTCATGCCCAATTTATCGAATGTTTTCACGCAAACCAACAAAGCCAACGTAGAGTCGAGTCCACCACTGATGCCCACCACCACGGTCTTGGCATGGGTATGTACGATGCGCTTCGCCAAACCCATCACCTGGATATTGAAGATCTCCTCGCAGGAAGCCTTCATGTCGGCAGTAGCTGGGATAAAAGGATGCGGATTCACCTCTCGCTCCAATACAAAATCACGGACATTCTCGGCAGGATGTGTATCTATCACGGAGATACCAAACTGCTTATTGAGCACGGAATATTTGATATTTCGCTGGGCATTCACGTAGGTAGAATTGGTGCGACGCTCAGAACGGAGCTTCTCCACATCTATCTGAGCCACAACCATTTGATCCTCTAAGCTGAAACGTTCACTTTCACCTAAAAGTGAACCATTTTCATAGATCAGGGCATTGCCTCCATAGACCACATCCTGGGTGCTCTCACCAAATCCGCAGGAACTGTAAACATAACCCGTTATCGTGCGGGCACTCTGCTGGGAGAGCAGACTCTTCAGATAACTGTTCTTGCCTATCAGCTCATCTGTAGCCGAGAGGTTGAAGATGATGTCAGCACCCGCCAAAGCCAACTTGTTGCTTGGAGGCGCAGGAGCCCAAACGTCCTCACAGATTTCCACACCAAACTGGAATCCGTCGAAGGTACGGAAGAGCTGCACGTCAGGAGTCAGTTTCACCTTATGTCCGGCAAAACGGATTTCCTGCTCACGGAGGTCCTGAGCCGATGCAAACCATCGCTTCTCATAGAACTCACTGTAGTTAGGCAGGTAGGTCTTTGGCACGATGCCCAATATCTGTCCCTGCTGAATGACGATTGCACAGTTGAGCAACAGATCGCCAGCCACGACAGGAGCGCCCACAATGGCGATGATATCGAGTTTGCGGGTGAAATCGAGCAGCATCATCACGCTCTGTTCCGTTGCCTCCAACAGGATTTGCTGGCGGAAAAGGTCCTGACAGGTATATCCCGTGAGCGAAAGTTCAGGGAAAGTAATCACCTCCACACCCTTGCCCTCAGCCAAGATAATCTGTTCTTCTATCTTCTGAGTATTGAAAATGACATCTCCCACACGTACTGCTGGGATTGCACTTGCCACCTTCATAAAGCCATATTTCATATTCATAATTCTTCACTCTTCGTTCTTCACTTAATCGTAACCTGAGTTGCTCCATAACCATACTCCTGGAAGGAAGCGTCCTGATAAGAGCAGGACTTATAGCGGTAGTTCAACTCATGCACGATTGCCTGACGGAGCACGCCCTCGCCCTTGCCATGGATGAAGATAATCTTCTGTCCTTTCTTATTCTTGTACTCCGCCATCGTCTTCTTGAACACATCCATCTGATAATGCAGGATGTCGGCGGAGTTCATGCCTGCGGTCGTCTCCAGCACCTCGTCGGCATGTAGGTCGATAACCACCGTGCCATCGTCCTTCTTCTGCTTCTTCTTGCTCTCGTTGGCGACGATCTTCTCGTCCTTATACATCTGCTCCTTCAGTCTCTTAGAGTCGATGACCAATGGTCTTGCCACCTCATCATTCTCCACGATGGTGAAGAGCAAGGCAGGTGTCTCGAAGAAATCATTCTCCTCGAAGAGATGCAGCTTGTAGAACTTCACAGGATCCAGGCGGAACTGCACGTCGGTAGCAGGCTTGAGGAGGAAAGGCTTATCCTTCTTGTAGGCCACCATCTGGATGGCGATATGTCCCATCTCATTAAGCACGTCACGACCGAACTCCTCAATGAAGAGCTTCGTGTTAGGCTCTACCTCTCCACATCCCTTCAGTGTCCAGGCATTACCCTCAGCCACGAGATAGGTGTATTGGATAAAATAGTTGCTGTCGTTGACGAAGTAAGTCTCGAAACGAGTGTTCGTGATTTCCTTGATATCCACCGGGACGAAAGCGAGATAAGCGCTGAGCTTGTTGCCACCATCACGTTCACGGGCTGGCGCCTGGAAGGTAATCTCACGGTCGGCAGCATCATACTCGTCCACATTCATATCCACCTCCACATCATGCTGGTTGAGGATAGACTTGATGCTTCGGCTGTCGTTCTTCAGTTCCGTGTTGGCACGTTCCTCAGCAGCCTGCTTGGCATCCATCTTGGCAGAAATCATCTTACCCATGGCATAGTCGTCCTGCTCCACCACTACCACGTCGTGGATGGAAGTAGGAATCTCGAAGCCATCCTCGTCCATCACCATCACGATATCTTTACCCTGGAAGCCGGAGATCTTACCGCCTCCCACTTCACTCAGGAATCTTACTTTATCACCTATTTTCATCTTTGTTTTCTATTTGTTTGGTGCAAAGATACAAAAGATATTGTAAATGACGAAAAGTTTTATCTTTTTTATCACAATTCGTGCAGATTTCGATGAATTTGACGAAAAACAATTCAGAGGAGGAAAACAAACGAAACAAAAAAAACCGGCCAAGCTCTACCAAAGAGCCCGACCGGAAAACTTATTACTTTGATTAATTAAATATTGATATATTAGTATCTCTCAGAGAGAACGTATATCCCTAAGTATTTAAAGAGGGTTTATGATTACTTGATGACATACTTCTTGCCACCGCAAACATATACACCAGGAGCGAGGATGTACTCAGCATCTGCCATGCTACCTACCTCAGCTACCTTCTGACCATTGATAGAGTAAATCTTCAACTTAGCAGGAGCCTTCTTGCTACCTACCTGGTTGATACCTGTTGAGACAGACTCATTGGTCTTACCGTCATGGTTATAAACTGCACCGTTTACGAAATCGAAATTACCTGTCTGGTTTTCAGCATTACCATTGTTATTGAAGATGATTTTGGTAGGAGTACTTGTCAAATCGCCATCATACTTCCACATCCAAACATCAAGACCATTCTTCTTCTCACCAGTCTTGGTACATGCTACACCTGGCCAGTTACCACCAGTAAAGTTGTCTGTATCATTCCAAGCCCATACGTGGATGTCATTCCAGTTAGCAGGAGCGAGGAAGTAAGCATAGATACCTGTTGGAGTAGGAATAACGATCTCTTTCGTCTTGTTGAAGGTAGCAGAACCTGTCTTGGTTTCGTTATCTGCATTGGTTGCGCTCCAAGTTACAGTCTGGCTCTCGCCTTCCATCATGTCAGCACCGAGAGTGAAGGTAGCAGCCTTACCAGGGGTAAGAGCCACCTGCTCGCCATCACCAATCTTATACCAACCGCTCTTGGCATTGTTGCTCAATGTGGCAGTTACGGAGATAGTCTTCTGGAAGTCACCACCATTAGGACTCAAAGTAACCTTGGCTGCTGTGTTGACAGGAGCATCGAGCGTCTTGACACTTGAACCACCGTCATACTCCAAGTAGATATCGCCTGTGATACCAGTGATGTCACTTGACTGCTTGTCATTACCATTATTCAGAACCACATTGAAGCTCTCTACTCCATCGAAAGTCTTGTACCAGTAGTTGACACCACCAATCTCTTCAGGACCATCCATGGTCTTACCGTGCCATGCACCTGTCAACTCCTTTTTTGGAGTACCAGGAACCCAAGCATAGATTGTTGGAGCCTTGTCTGCCTTTACATATACGGTGATAGCTGCGTTAGGATCTACCTTGGTATAAGTAACCTTACCAGTCTTCTCATTGCCTTCAGAGCTTGTAGCGCTCCAAGTCACAGTCTTGGTGTCCTTGAAGTTCATGCCTTCACCGATAGTGAAGGTAGTAGCCTCACCAGGAGTCAAATCTACCTTGTTCTGACCCTCTATCTGGTACCAACCAGACAAGGCGTCTTCAGAGAGTTTTGCGGTAACAGTTACCGTATTGGTACGGAAAGTACCACCAGCTGGAGAAAGAGAAACGCTTACTGGCTGAAGAGGAGCCTCGTCAACCCAAGTTGTACCAGCCTCCTGATTGCCATCATAGTCCTGACCGCCCAGAGACTTGGCTGTTGTATCGTAGATGAAAGCACCATCATCAATGAGCTTGCCACCCTTCCAGTCTTTCACGAGTACGCGAACCTGACCCTGATTATTAGGAGCATCAACAGTGATAGTAGAACCTGTGTAAGTCTTGCCTGTTACCAAGTCTGTATAAGTACCAGCTGGGCAATCTGTGAAAGTAGCACCACCATTGAGGGCTACGAGTGCATAACTGTCCTTATAAGCACGCTTGAAGGCGATACCACCATTGGCAGGAGTACAACCATCGCTAGTCCACTGACCCTTACGGAGAGCAGGAACAGCCTGACGAATCTTGTTCAGACGGATGAGGTGCTGAGCGACATCATGATTCAATGAGGCAGCCGCATTACCAGAAGCCTTGTATACACCGAAGTCTGATGCTTCTACATCACCTGTGATATAGCCACCGAAGTAAGCACGACCAGTTTCAGAAAGAGGACCATTAGGACCTCTGTCAATCACAACATCGCGACGGAAACCTACCTCAGAACCATAATAGAGACATGGGATTCCACGGAAGGTGAACATCAGAGAGAGATTCTCTGCCCACTGAGCGTCTGAGCCGCCAAAACGAGACCCTGATCCAGGACCATAGTCGTGACTATCTACATATACCACATTATAGGTAGCGTCATTATATTTCATATCACCAGACTTTGCCAAGCCGTATGCGGTGGCAGCATTACCGAAGTTGTAATGCAATGGGAAGTCGATCACATTGAAACCGCTTGACTGAGAATAGTCTGGCTCATGCCACTTACCATTCACCATAAAGGTATTGTTGCTTTCTGGAGAATTCGCATTATCTTTCTCGCAGAGAGGCATCAGCTTATCATCATAACCAGAACCTGTGTCATAAATTTCCTGAGTGTCCCAGTATGACTGGCTGCCATCAAACTGATCCATCAAGTTCTGTGGAGCCTTCCATGTATAATAAAAAGGTGAAAGGTTGTCCTGACCACGGTACTGCACACCACTGTAACGGGAACAAACCTCACCATACATGAAGAATGGAGCCTTGTTCAATCGCTTGTCCTCGTACTTCTTACCGAGGGCAGCAAACTGAGGAATGAACTGCTTGCAGAAGGTAAGACGTGAGATGTGACCGGATGTATCAATACGGAAACCATCGACACCCATCTTGATGAAATTGCCATAGCATTTGACAAGATATTCAGCCACTGTATTATTCTCAGTATTGAAGTCCACACAGTCACCTGCAATCTGAGCCCACCAACGATTAGGAAAGTCCCAGTTGAAGCTACCCAAATGGTGCCAGTAGTTGTGTGAATCATGATTCTGACCATCGGTATTCTTCATCAGGGCAAGACGACGCTGATACTGTGCCGCAGGCAAAAGACTTGGATAGTCACTACCCAATATTTCTGGATTAGGAATCATACAAGCATTGATGTCTGCCTGATTACGAAGACGGGTATCACGGTCGAACTCCTTGCAAAAATGCTCCTCACCGAAGTTACCGGAGTGGTTGAGCACGATATCGAGGATAATCTTGATACCCTTTTCGTGAGCCTTATCGATGAGTTCCTGGAACATCACGTCACCACTCTTTTTGCCGTCACCACTCTGATAACGGCAATCTACCTTGGAGAAATCCGAAGCATGATAGCCGTGGTAGTCATAACCGGATGCATTCTGTACGACAGGAGTAATCCAGATGGCAGTGAAACCTAACGCCTTGATGTAGTCGAGCTTGTCGATGACACCCTGGAAGTCACCTCGCCAACAAGGGTCCTTGGTACTCATCTGTGCTTCCTGGTTATCCCAGCAGAGCACATTGTTACTTGGATCACCATCGTAGAAACGGGTGGTGATCATGAAATAGATACTTTCGTCTCGGAAGTCTGTACGATTAGATGTGAAGACATCCGTCGCCATCGCATTCGACGAGGCAAGAAGCAGCAGCATCGCTGCAAAGAGCTTCTTCTTGAACTTTCTCATAAATTTTTTTGAATTAAGTTAAGATATTTAGTTAAATATTATTCCACTTACAAATTTAATCATAATAAATGATGATAACAAATAAATAAAGCAACTTCCGCTCATTTTTCCGTGCAATCGATTGCATGAATAAGTAAAATAAACAAACACAAACGATTATACGAAAAAAATACGCAAGTTTTCATCTGAAAACTTGCGTATCTAAAAGAGAAAAGAGATTTATTACTTGATGACGTACTTCTTACCGCCGCAAACATAGACACCAGGAGCGAGGATGTACTCAGCATCTGCCATGCTGCCTACCTCAGCTACCTTCTGACCGTTGATAGAGTAAATCTTCAACTTAGCAGGAGCCTTCTTGCTACCTACCTGGTTGATGCCTGTTGAAACAGACTCATTGGTCTTACCGGCAAGGTTATAAACTGCACCGTTTTCGAATTCCAAATCCTTTGTCTGCGTACCACCGCCGTTGTTGAAGATGATCATAGTAGGAGCAGTTGTCAAATCGCCATCATACTTCCACATCCAGACATTCAAACCATTCTTCTTCATGTCAGTCTTGGTACATGCTACACCTGGCCAGTTACCACCAGTAAAGTTGTCTGTATCATTCCAAGCCCAGCAGTCAACTAAGCTCCAGTCTGAAGGAGCGAGGAAGTAAGCGAAGATACCTGTTGGAGTAGGAATAACCACCTCAGCCTTCTTGTTGAAGGTAGCAGTACCAGTCTTAGCCTTATCCTCTGCATTAGTTGCGCTCCAAGTTACAGTCTTGCTCTCGCCTTCCATCATGTCAGCACCGAGAGTGAAGGTAACTGGCTTACCAGGAGTCAGATTAACCTGCTCGCCATCGCCAATCTTATACCAACCGCTCTTGGCATTGTCGCTGAGGATTGCTGTTACTGTAATAGTCTTTTCGAAGTCACCACCGTTAGGACTCAAAGTAACCTTGGCTGTTGTGTTGACAGGAGCATCGAGCGTCTTGACATTTGAACCACCATCATATTCCAAGTAGATATCGCCTGTAATACCAGTGATGTCACTTGACTGCTTGTCATTACCATTATTCAGAATCACATTGAAGCTCTCTACTCCATCGAAAGTCTTGTACCAGTAGTTGACACCACCAATCTCTTCAGGACCATCCATAGTCCTACCGTGCCATGCACCTGTCAACTCCTTAGCTGGAGTACCAGGAACCCAAGCATAGATAGTTGGAGCCTTGTCTGCCTTTACATATACGGTGATAGATGCGTTAGGATCCACCTTGGTGAAGGATACAGAACCATTCTTCTCCTTTTTTTCGTTCTTAGCATACCATGTTACAGTCTTGGTCTGCTTGAAGTACATGTCTTCACCGATAGTGAATGTCTTGGTCTCGCCAGGAGCCAACTCTACCTTGTCCTTACCTTCTACCTGGAACCAACCAGAAGTTGCCTTACCGCTAAGACTTACCTCTACAGTAACAGTATTGGTGCGGAATGTACCACCAGCCTGAGAGAATTTCAAACCAAACTCATTAGTCTGTGGCTCAACCCATGTAGTACCATCTTCCTCATGACCATCGTAAGCCTGATCAGCCTCTGACTTAGACTTAGGAGTCTCATTATAGATGAAAGGACCATCCTCACCGATCTGACCGCCCTTCCAGTCCTTCACGAGAACACGGAGCTGACCCTGAGTAGCAGGAGCATCAACGGTGATAGTAGAACCTGTGTAAGTCTTGCCTGTTACCACGTCGGTATAAGTACCATCAGGGCAATCTGTGAATGTTGCACCACCATTGATGGCTACGAGTGCATAGCTGTCCTTATAAGCACGCTTGAAGGCGATACCGCCATCAGCAGGAGTACAACCATCGTCGGTCCACTGACCCTTACGCAAAGCAGGAACAGCCTGACGGATCTTGTTCAGACGGATGAGGTGCTGAGCGACATCATGATTCAATGTAGCAGCCACATTACCTGTTGCCTTGTAGTCACCGAAATCAGATGCTTCTACATCACCAGTGAGGTAACCACCGAAGTAAGCACGACCAGTTTCTGAAAGAGGACCGTGAGGACCTCTGTCAATCGGAGCACCGCGACGGAAACCAACCTCAGAACCATAATAGAGACATGGAATACCACGGAAGGTAAACATCAGAGAGAGATTCTCTGCCCACTGAGCATCATCACCAGAGAAACGGAATTGGTCGTTGGTTTGCTGAGGACCGTAGTCGTGGCTATCTACATATACTACATTATAGGTAGCATCATTATATCTCTTGTCACCTGACTTTGCCAAACCGTATGCTGCGGCAGCATTACCGAAGTTGTAGTGCAATGGGAAGTCGATCACATGGAAACCGCTTGCCTGAGAATAGTCTGGCTCATGCCACTTACCATTCACCATAAAGGTATTGTCGCTTGTTGGTGTTGGGGCATTGTCTGACTCACAGAGAGCCATCTGATGGTCATCCACACCTGTACCGCCATTGGCTTTATCAAAGAGTACCTGTGTATCCCAGTAAGACTGGCTGCCATCCCATTTGTCGAGCAACTCCTTTGGAGCCTCCCATGTGTAATAATAGCAAGAGAGGTTATCCTGACCACGGTATGTGACATCACTGTAACGGGCGCAAACCTCACCATACATGAAGAAAGGTGCCTGGTTCAATCGCTTGTCCTTATACTTCTCACCAAGAGCTGTAAACTGAGGAATGAACTGCTTGCAGAATGTCAAACGTGAGATATGACCGGATGTATCGATACGGAAACCATCCACACCCATCTTGATGAAGCTGCCGTAGCACTTTACGAGATAATCTGCTACGTAGTCGTTCTCGGTGTTCAGGTCAACGCAGTCGCCTGCAATCTGAGCCCACCAGCGATTAGGATAATCCCAGTTAAAGTCACCATAGTGATGCCAGTAGTTATGAACATCCTGGTTCTTGCCACGGATGTTCTTCATCAAGGCAAGACGACGCTGATACTGCTCATAAGCGACACTTGTAAGGTAGTCGGAACCCAACTTCTCCTCATTAGGAATCATACAGGCATCGATGAGTGCCTGAGTAGCCAAGTCGGTATCACGGTCAAACTCCTTGCAGAGTGTCTGCTCACCGAAGTTACCGGTATGGTTGAGCACGACGTCGAGGATGATCTTGATACCCTTTTTGTGAGCCTTATCAATGAGTTCCTGGAACATGGCGTCACCGTCTTTGCTACCATCGCTGCTCTGATAACGGCAGTCAACATGCTGGAAATCCATAGCATGATAACCATGGTAGTCATAACCGGATGCGTTCTGCACTACTGGTGTAATCCAGATGGCTGTAAAACCGAGTGCCTTGATGTAGTCGAGCTTATCGATGACACCCTGGAAGTCGCCTCGCCAGCAAGGGTCTTTTGTTTCAATCTGCGCTGACTGGTTATCCCAGCAGAGCACGTTGTTACCAGTATCACCATCATAAAAACGCGTAGTCATCATGAAGTAGATACTTTCGTCTCGGAAGTCCGTACGATTCGATGTAAAGACATCGGTCGCTACCGACTGCATAGAGACGAGAAGGAGCAATAAAGCTGCCCAAAACTTCTTAGTAAACCTTCTCATAAATTGTGTTGTTAAGTTAAGATATTTAGTTATTTATCATTTGTGTGCAAATGTAATAATAATAGGTGTAAGCAGCAAATAAACAAGCAATTACCCCCCACTTTTTATATGCAATCGATTGCACCAGAACGTAAAATACGATTGCGAAATCGTTTGCATAGAATCTTTCAAAGATTTCCGCCCAAAAGTTTGCATAATTAAAAACCTCTCTTAGACCATGAAGTAATGGTTTAAGAGAGGCTAAGTATTTTAACCGAAAATGCTTAAAGTAATTCTTTAAGTGCTTTCCTTACTTCAAAGTTAGGAATACCTAAAGTATAAACACCCTCGTCATAATCCTTGATGGTCAGATAACCGTATCTATAGAGTTCTTGACATCACGATAAGCCTTCAAACTATCCTTATATTCTTTCAGCTGTTCTTCTATCCGTTTCATATTCATCTCCTTTTAAAACGTTTAACTGAAATGTGATGCAAAAATAAGCTATTTTATCGAAAATACCAAAAAAAACAGCAAGAATCCTTCAAGTTATCAGCAAATTACTCAAAACCGTTTTCCCATATTCAATGAGTTATGATGTTTATGAATTATAGAAATCTGCCCCACCCCCTCACCAACAACCTGCTAAACGAAAAACGAGGATTGTATCCCTGCAATCCTCGCCTAACTTTAGTAAAAGATGATTAATAAAAGTTTGCATAATTAAAAACCTCTCTTAAACCATGAAGTAATGGTTTAAGAGAGGTGTAGTATTTTAACCGAAAGTCTATTGTAACATAGCATTCATGCTAATTAACTTCCTTCCAATCTATGAGTCCCTTGCCCATATCATCTAATTCAACAGCCAAAGCTATAACCTTTCGCCCATCAGCTTTAAATGGTTCAACATACTGTCTGTCTTTTATCTGATGTTCAGCAGCAGTAACCCCACCATTATTAGAAAGCTTAAGTTCAAGAACATAAATAATACGACGGGTAAAAACCACCATATCTATTCTTCCTGTAGAGATTTGCTTTTCTACTTCGACCTTGAAACCTATAGCATTAAAAATGGTACTAATGATAAGACGATAACGTTCTTCCATATCCATGCTTGCCAACTTTTTATTGCTATACGGCACATCAGCTATCAAAGCCTTCAGGGCTTTCTTGGCTTCATCAAGATTACCATCTTGCATCATCTTTAAAAGAATATTCTGTGTGGTAATAGCCTGAGCTTTTGTCTTCAAGGTCAAAGCTGGTACTACTATTTTGTAGAGTGCTTTCCTTACTTCAAAGTTAGGAATACCTAAAGTATAAACACCCTCGTCATAATCCTTGATGGTCAGATAACCGGATTGATAAAGGAAGAGTTCTGCTCCTCCATCAGAAACATCAGAAGTTTCCAAAGTATCACGGTCAATGTAGCAATGATCGAAATGCTCCAACTGAATTTCCATATCACTGACAAACTTCGGCAATAAAGACGTTGCCCCAGAAGCAGCCCAGTAGTTTTTCAGTTCTTTGTCAGCCAAAGCATTAAGCAGACTGAACGGATTGAAAATATCAACAGGACTGTTCTTACAGAAGTGATAACCGTCATAATAAGCCTTCAACTGCAAAATCGTTTCTTCCGGCGTCCAACCATTATGTACTCCCATAGCCTCAATTTCAGGCAAGAAATTGCTCACCACTTCCTCTTTCGTGATACCACAGATCGCAGCATAAGGAGGATCAAAACTGATATTACTCAAATTATTCAAGACTGAGAACAATGAGATTTGAGTAAACTTAGTAATACCCGTGATGAAGACAAATTTCTCATATACGTCATCAGCTTTGAGAATAGCAAAAACACTACGATAGATAGAGGTACAATCTTCATGATGAGAAGTCTTCCAAGAATGCTGCAAAGGCGAATCATATTCATCTATCAGAATAGCAACCTGCTGTCCCGTCTGTTCATAGGCAGACTGGATAATAATATCAAAACGATTGGATAAAGAGTCGGAAGCAGAAGCTTCTATTCCATATTTCCGTTCATATTCCTTGAAAGCCAGATTGAGATAAGCGTTGAGTTCATGAGCAGTGGATCCAGCCCGGCTCATATCAAGTCTGACAACAGGACGCTTTACCCATTCCTTTTCTAAATCCATGATTTTCAGTCCTTCGAACAGCTCCTTCCTACCCTCGAAATAAGCCTGCAAAGTATCCACCAACAATGATTTACCGAAACGTCTTGGACGGCTCAGGTAATTATATGTTTTATTGCTATTAACAAGATTCCAGATAATCTCTGTCTTGTCAACATAGAGCAGACCTTCCTTTCGAATTTTCTCAAAAGACTGTATGCCTACAGGTAATATTCTATTATTCGTTTCTCCCATAATTGATAAGATATGATGTAATACAGGATTTATCATTTAAGTTCCTGAAAGTTCAGCCAGTTCAGGCTTGTTCCCTCAATTTCTGGATTACCTCCAGTGGAAGCTCGGTGGCCGTTGATACTTGCTCTTCAGAAAGACCCATTGAAAGAAGGCGGCGAGCTGTGGATTGCTTTTCTTTTTCCATTCCTTCAGCAAGACCTTTTTCCATTCCTTTAGCCATTCCTTCCGCCATACCTTCCTCACGACCCTTTTCCAAAGCCGTATCTATAGAGTTTTTGACATCACGATAAGCCTTCAAACTATCCTCATATTCTTTCAACTCTGTTGGGGTGAACTTCGCAATCTCGGCCTCCTCAAAGAGTTTAGTAAACACTTTCTCTTTCAAGGCAGCAGGACGCTTATCCAATCGGGAAAGGTTTTTCAATACATACAACCACTTATCATAAAGCGTGTCAAGCTCCTCCTCTGTCTTGTTGAACTTTGCTATCTCAACATACTTGAAAGAAAGTTTGTCATTAAAAACCTTAAAAGTCTTCTTATCAAGCAAGCCTACATCATGGTTGATATCATTCTTGTCAAATGCCTCTTCTTCCAAGTCGAAGTTCAGCAGAGCAACTGTATATACATGTTCAAGTTTGAAGTTCCATTCTGCCCCTTTTGGAGCCTGCTCACGGATAGGAAAAGTAGAATAGAACAAAGAACGATCCTTGAAGTACTTCTGATAAGCATTCTGCATTTCAACGATGAACTTTTCACCATGCTCATTTTCGCAATAAACATCAAAGATGGCCTTGCGCTCGGCAAAGACATCACCAACGTGCTCACTATTCAAGTACTTCACATCCTTAATGACCTGAAAACCATCAAACAGTGAATTCAAGAAATTGATGAGCAAATCCTTGTTAGGCTTTGTTCCAAAGATACGCTTAAAACCGAAATCGGTAAGCAAGCTAATATATCGTTCTTCTATCCGTCTCATATCCATCTCCTTTTAAAACGTTTAACTGAAATGTGATGCAAGGTTATAAAAAGCGAAGTCCCATCTTGGTACACATCGTTGAGAGTCGTGGTGGGATTTGTTACTGCAAAAACACATTTAAAACAAAAAGTTCCGCCCTGGTACGCTGTTCTACGGGAAGCGTGGCGGATTCTAGTGCTGCAAAGTTACGATTTAAATTCGAATTCTCCAAATATTTTTCGAGAAATCTGCCCCATCCCCCTCACTAACAACCTACTAAACGAAAAACGAGGATTGCATCCCTGCAATCCTCGCCTAACTTTAGTAAAAGATGATTAATAAAAGTTTGTTATATAAACTCTGTATATTTTTGTTTCAAACTCATTTCATCTGAATTTTCACTTAATCCCAGAGCGACTTTCTTCTGGAATTAGATTCTGAATTATCCTCCTCATCGAAACCGTAATCCCAAGAAGAGAAGTCGTTTTCCTTGGCACCAGTTCCACCGTAATCATTTTGATCCTTCTGCAAACCAGAACCTCCATTTAACTGACAGACAGCCTGCACTCCATGAGATACAACTGATATGCTCGGAATCATATATATTTTCTTCATAACTACATTTTTTTAAACATCATTTATTACTTAACAATATATTTCTTGCCATTATGGATATAGATACCACCAGCTGTAGGCTTCTCTACCTGCTGACCACTCAGAGTGTAGTATTTTCCGTCGTTCAACTTAGCGCTCTGATTTACCACCTCGTTGATACCTGTTGTACCGCCAACATTAGCAAAGTCTAATATGACTCCAGGAACCTTCTTAGCACTGCCACCAGATTCTGGAAATTCATAACTTACTCCCAAATTCATCTTCTCGACAGTAGCCTCAGGGATTGGTAGATAAGCACTATTTTTATAGAAAGCGCCTGTTCCATTAGAAATCCAGAAGCCCAAAAGGAAATATTTAGGATCATTGTATTTATCTGAGACCTTATTGGCACGATAGAAGCCAAAGAGATAATTATACTTACCCTCATCCTTATTATAAGTTGGAACTACGCCAGCTTCAACCATTTTCACCAAGAGATTTTTACTATAGTCTACTGCTGTTGTCTCTGCACCAGTATACTCCTCCATTGGAATCACCAAGGTGTTGTAAGATGTCAGTGAAGGACGAGCATAGAATTTGCCACCACCCTGTATATTTGTTGCATCCTTCCTAGTAGCAAGAATCACTCCAACATCAGCAGGAATAACGTTTGCATTCTCTGAATCAGAAATTTTCTGCAAAGAGAACTCTACGCTATTGTTTTTTTCTTCCATACCATTAACAATGAAAATATCAACATCACCAGAAACCTTCCAAGCCTTGTGATCGCTCCATGTTCTGAAGAACTTATATCCACCTCTCAAGAGAATATCGCGTTTGCCTTCTTTCTTATACTGAACATCATAGAAATCGCGCAAAACCAAATCATGATTTGCAGTAATGGTGTAATAGTAGTCAGTTTTTAACACACCTTCAACGTTACGGGTATAGAAGTAAAGACGTACGGTCCATCTACCAGCAGGACGGTTCCAGAGGATATTCCAATCTTTATCTGAGTAAGCACCCTCCTCTGTATAATTAACCTTATTAGGATCATTGGCATCAGCAGAATGACCCTGCTTCGTAGAATCGGTATAAAGAGTCTTAGCCATCTTGTCAAGTTCTGTTCCATCAGTATCCTCAAACCAGTTGATTTTAGGATTATGGTTACCCACGAATCTGAAATGCTTTTCACCATCACCAACTGTTGTTACTATAGTAGTCGTATAGCACTGCTCAACTTCATCGTAAATCATATCTGCTGCCTTTGAGGTGTAATCCCATGAGCCATCTTTATTCAATGTACCAGGAATAGCATCACCTACCATAGATACAGAGGTGATTTTTGTATGTCCACTTTGCTGAAGTATCTGACCACGAAAACCAAGATGATTTTTAGTATTTGCAAGTTCATTTCTACCATTGTTAGGATTATATTCAACGATGATATTACCTAAATCACCACCAGGCATTGGCTTCTCATTAGGAGAGAATTGGTTGGTCTCTTTACTTGTATCATAGGCTGAGCCACCATTACCTAACAAAAAAAGTTTGTTTGTTGTTGGATTATACTGTTTATTGTTCGTTTTAGTTTCATAATCATGTTCTGTCCATGAAATATATTCTTGAGATCTCAAATAATTTGAAATAACATAATAATTGCGATCTGCAGAAAAGTTTACAGAAGCATAGAACCTATTACTAAATTTTTCAGAGGATTGGCTTTTGTCGAAAGCATCATAAACAGGCATAGCAGAGGCATCAGGAGCATCACTGATAAAGTAAGCTACACGCCTGTCACTATCATGCTCAATCTTCCACTTCGCAACAGTATGAGTCGTAGGGTTGACAGCGATAAACAGATTATACATACCATCAGAATATTCAGTTGATGATACATTACGACTGGCAAAATTCCAATAATTGGCATTCTCCAGAGCAATAGGGTCATAAACACTAACCGGAGTAGCATCAAACCACCCTATAGACTTATCCGTTTGAGGTTTATCTTTATTGATATCATAAGCACTACCTGGGCCAAAGATATATTTTCTATTTCCGAACTCATCGACATACATTACCTGTGCAAGAGCCTTAAGAGAAGCAGGAATCTCTACCTTATATACTTCATATACAGTTCTTGCACCTTTAGCAGTTGAAATATCCTGATCCGTCTGCTGCTGGAACTTAAACACAGCATCATCATAATTTATCTCATTATCTTTATCAAAGGTAAAGAAATTACCAGCGAGATAGAAACCCTGAGAATATACACGAGGTTTATCTATGAGATGATTCTCTGTCACAGTATTCCAATTAACGGTTGTGCCGCCTTCTGGGCCGCCGCCAGTTGAGCCACTTTCAGAAGCCTCACACTTAATATTGTTATTTACTCTATCATAAGTAATGGTATAAGATGTCTTTTCAGAAGGCTTATCTATCATCAGAGCTTTTGGTTCTTTCCATGAAATTTGATAAATCTTCTGATCAGAACTTGTCAGAATCAAGTCTTCTGTTGCATCTTGTTGAGGTCCATACTCTGTTGTACCTATCTTAAGACGGAACCAAATAGCCTGTGTGCCAGCAGGCACATCATTCAATGTACAAGTATAAATTATACCATCGTTTGTTTTAAAATCAAAATTGGGATTTTCTTTCCAATCAGTACCTTGTTTATACTGACTCACGACTTCAACTTTGTCGAAAGCCATCATTTTAAGTGGTATGCTCATTAAGAAGCACATCACCATCATCATTAGTGTAAATCTTTTTTTCATAATTATATAGCTTTAAACCATTTTTACAAGGGGATTATTTCTCAATTTCAAACAGAGTTTCTTGGTCACCTTAGAGGTATAAACATGATTATCATTATTCTTGACCTCAAATCCGGTACTCGGACATTGGAAATAGACAGTGACATCGGCTGCCTTTACCGTTTGCGATATGGACAATAAAGCCCAAACCGCCATTAAAAACGTAAAAAATCTTTTCATCTTTTATTTTAGTTAAGTTATTATTTATATGTTGTTCTAAGCTTCTATGAGCGGGTAGATGACCTTGAAACTGTTCAGTTAGATAATCATAACTTCTTTTAGGAACTTATACGTCATTTTTAACTTTGTCTATTTTTTTCAAGATGAACATGCTTTTAGCAATATCCATTACTGAGTCAGAAACTTTTATTATACTAACTTTTATCGTGCAAAGATAGTAAAAATATCTAAAACCTGTTCACTTTTACCCTAAATTTCTACACTTATTTTAATGCCATCGATTGCACAAGCAGCAGATTTTAGCCTTTTTCCTTTGTTATTCCGAATAAAATGATTAGCTTTGCAAAAGCAAATAGGCTGATAAGGTATTATTACCAGAAACTTAAAAGAACAAACCATGGCAGAATTGAAATTATATCCAGTAGGAATCCAGACTTTCGAGGAAATCATCACCCGAAATCTGCTGTACGTTGATAAGACGGAATATGTCTATCGCATGACTCATAGCGGTGGAAAACATTTCTTCTTAAGTCGTCCACGCCGTTTCGGAAAGTCACTATTGGTTTCTACCTTTAAGAGTTATTTCCAGGGAAAGAAGGAACTCTTCAAAGGACTTGCTATTGAAAAGTTGGAAAAGGAGTGGACGGAATATCCTGTCCTGCATTTCAGCATGGCTGGCGGTAAACACATGGAGAAAGACCAGCTGGAAAGATATTTGGATTTCGAATTGAATAAACTGGAGAAACTTTTTGGTATTGATACTCCACGTCAGGATCCTAATACCCGTTTGGCAGATTTAATTATTAAAGCTTATCAGCAAACTGGCAAGCAGGTGGTTGTACTCATTGACGAGTATGATGCTCCCCTACTTGATGTTGTGCATGAAGATTCTCATTTGAAAGATTTGCGCAATGTGATGCGTAATTTCTATAGTCCTTTGAAGGATTGCGAACCTATGCTTCGCTTTGTTTTCCTGACAGGTATCACTAAATTCTCGCAGTTGAGCATCTTCAGTGAACTCAATAACATTACCAATATAAGTATGCGTAATGATTACGCAGGCATCTGCGGTATTACCAAGGAGGAATTGGAAACTCAAATGTCAGCAGATGTTGATGCTTTGGCAGTTAAGATGAATCTAACCCGAGCACAGACTCTTGATGCCTTGCGAGAATTTTATGATGGTTATCACTTTGCTGCCCAGTCCCCCGACATCTTCAATCCATATAGTCTATTGAATGCTATGGCTGCAGGCTGTCTGGATTATTATTGGTTTACTTCTGGCACACCTACCTATCTGATAGAAATGCTTAAGAAATTTCAGGTAATGCCTTCTGATATAGGACGTTGTGAGGCAGACAAATCAGACTTTGACGCACCGACCGAAATGATGGTGTCCATCATGCCTTTACTGTATCAAAGTGGTTATATAACCATCAAAGGATACGACCCTGAAACTGAGCTTTTTACGCTTGATATCCCGAACAAGGAGATTCGTGTAGGACTATATCGTAGTCTCTTACCTAATTATATAGGTATGACTACGCCTAAGGGAACAACCACCATCGCCAAGATGTCAGCTCTTATTCGCCGTAATGATATGAATGGGGCTTTGCAGATGCTTCAAGCTTTTCTTGCCACGGTTCCGTATTGCAACAATGCGGATTCAGAGGGGCATTATCAGCAGATGATGTATGTGATATTCTCTATTCTTGACAATTACGTGGACGTAGAAGTTCGTACTCCTTCAGGAAGGGTGGATATGGTCTTGAGAACTGCTACGCATCTCTATCTATTCGAGTTGAAACTCAATAAGGATGCAGCTACAGCGATGAAGCAGATTGACCTCAAGGAATATCCTAAACGTTTTGCTCTATGTGGCTTGCCAATCGTAAAGGTAGGCATCAACTTTGATGTCGCTACACATAATATTACAGATTGGAAAATAGAAGACGTGATGTAAGCCTAAATATTCCGACAAAAACACCTGAGCAGCGAAATGATGCTCAGGTGTTTTTTATATTTGATTATTTTAATCACAGCTGCTCCATATACTGCGCACACATTTCGGCACAGCGCTCTCCATCCACGCCTGCGGAAACGATGCCACCAGCATAGCCGGCTCCCTCACCACAAGGGAAGAGACCCTGGATGCGGACATGCTGCAAGGTTTCACGGTCGCGAACAATGCGGACCGGGGAAGAGGTGCGAGTCTCCGTCGCTATCAGTATCGCCTCATTGGTCAGGAAACCATGCGCATTCTTGCCGAAAGTCTTGAATCCTTCCTGCAGACGCTTGCTCACAAATGACGGCATCCAGAAATGAAGCGGACTGGATACCAGACCCGGCGCATAACTGCTCTTAGGCAGGTCGTAACTCAAACGGTTGTTCACGAAGTCGGCCATGCGCTGAGATGGTGCCGTCTGCTTCATGTTGCCCTGCTGCCAACACTGCTTCTCCAATATCTCCTGGAAATACATCATCTGGAGGGAAGAGTGAGGAGTGAAGAGTGAAGAATCCTCCTGTCTGCGAAGTTCGATTTCCTCCAACACTGCCTGATGATCCTTCACAAATGGCGCAACATCTTCAGGATGCGTCTCCACCACCATGCCCGAATTGCTCCATGCCGTACCACGGTTGCTCGGACTCATACCGTTGACCACAAGCTGTTCCGGCCCCGTAGCTGCAGGAATCACAAAACCGCCCGGACACATACAGAAACTATATACACCCCTGCCATCCACCTGGGTTACAAAACTGTATTCGGCTGCAGGCAGATACTTGCCACGACCGTTCTTGTTGTGATACTGTATCTGGTCGATGACCTGAGAAGGATGCTCCAGACGGACACCCACCGCAATGCCCTTCGCCTCAATCTCTATCTTGGAAGAAGCGAGATAACGATACACGTCTCGGGCACTATGACCGGTAGCCAAGATCACAGGTCCACGATAGTTTTCCTCCGCACCCGTCTGCAGGTTGACAGCCTCCACACCTATCACCTTGTCGCCCTCCAAGACGAGGCGGGTCATCTTGGTCTGGAAATGCACCTCACCGCCACACTGGAGAATGGTATTGCGCATATTCTCGATGACACGCGGCAACTTATCGGTACCGATATGCGGATGGGCATCAGCTAAGATATTCGTATTGGCTCCATGCTGACAGAACACATTCAGTATCTTATCCACACTACCACGTTTCTTGCTGCGGGTATAGAGTTTGCCGTCGCTATAGGCACCAGCGCCACCCTCACCAAAACAGTAGTTGCTCTCGCCATCCACCTTCTGGGTCTTGGTGATATTACTGAGGTCTTTCTTGCGCTCACGCACATCCTTGCCACGCTCCAAAACCACCGGTCTGTAACCCAATTCGATGAGTTTGAGGGAAGCAAAGAGACCGCCAGGTCCCTCTCCCACCACGATGACACAAGGCTTACTGCTCACGTCGGGATATTCCGTATGGACATACTGGTCGTCCTGCGGAAACTCATTGATATAGGCACGCACCTTGAGATTGACAAAGATGGTGCGCTGGCGGGCATCGATGCTTCTCTTGAGTACTCTCACCTGGTTGAGTGTTCTCACATCCAACCCCTTTTCCTTGGCGAGATAGCGCTTGATGCCTTCCTCGCTCGCTGCCTGTTCTGGCAGAATTCTGATTTGATATTCCTCGATCATATTGTTAGGATTTTCCTTTTTTTGATTACACCTCCATGGTTGCCATGACTTCCAATGTATCCAAATTGTACATGGTGAACTTGCCGTCCTCTAAGGTGGCGACGGTAGGAGGATTGCCGCCCTTAGGGAAGGTGATGCTGCCCGTATTGCAGATGGCACGGTCGGAATGCGACAATTCCCAGAGATGAGAATGGCCGTAGATGATGGCATCATAAGGTCCCTTAGGCATGTTCTCCTTATTATATATATGTCCGTGGGTCAGCAGGTATCGCTTGCCGTTATCCACGAGCAGGGCGTAGGTTTCCATGATAGGGAAATCGAGCAGCATCTGATCGACTTCTGCATCACAGTTGCCACGTACGGCGATTATATGGTCTGCCAGACCATTGAGACGCTCCACGATGCCCTTAGGGTCGATGCCCTCCGGAATGCGGTTGCGAGGACCATAGTTGATGATGTCACCCATGATGCACATCATATCACACTTCTGAGCCTCATAGAAGTCGAGTGCTCGTTGTAATGCTGGCAAACAGCCATGTATATCCGAAAATAAGAGGTATTTCATGTTTCTTTTTCCTTTTGATTTCTATTATTTTAATGCGATTCTGTCACTGTTGATCCATTGTGATGGATAACGTGATGCAAAATTAGGAAAAAAACGACAAACAGCCAAGATTTCAAGCCAAGAAGTCTGTTAACAATACAAAAAAACCGTTGGGCATCATGAGGCAACTCATGAGCGCAACGGCTTTTATTTTATCATCTTTATCCGAAGTTATCATACATGATGCTCTCAGGATCTACTCCGAGAGAATCCAGATAATCGGTTACGGTCTTGATCAACATTGGAGGTCCGCAGAGATAGTACTCGCAATCCTCTGGTGCCTCGTGATCCTTC
>OLGI01001138.1_pt1 | contig 24090 bp, 26 predicted proteins | sample 1605221 | NCBI WGS metagenome assembly OLGI01 (sample SAMEA3888915, study PRJEB22519) | human gut metagenome | biome: human gut; feature: human-associated habitat; material: faeces | place: Denmark | collected 2010 | reverse complement strand
GACTTACAGAAGAAAGAAGCAGTGGTGTCTTATGACCGTGAGATTGCAAATGATGTTTTGAAAAAAACAGTTGAAAAAGCAGGATTTCAGGTTGCTTCTATTACAGAGTAGATACGATAGGAGGATGACAGGTGGATAAGGCAAAAGAAGCGATTGTACAGAAACTAAAAGCCAGTGGATGCAGGATCACCAAGCAGAGACTGATGCTTCTGGATATTATACTGGAGGAGGATTGCTCCTGCTGTAAGGAAATCTACTACATGGCCTCCAAAAAGGATCCAACTATCGGCTTGGCGACTGTTTACAGAATGGTAGGCGTATTAGAGGAAATGGGATTTTTAAGCAGAGGATACAGATATTCTTATCCAGTGGAAGATAAGATCAGCTAAATAAAACGTTTATAAAAAACAGGCTGCACGTCATATAAAAATGTGCAGCCTGTTTTTTATAAACGTTTTATTTCATTGGGAGATCATTGCAATAGAATATTCCTTTAAGTATAATAAAAAAGACACATTACACTTTAAAGTTCAAGAATTAAGACTATATAATAAAAGGGGTTTGTAAGTACATTACATACAAAGGAGACATACAGATGAAAATAGTTGTACTTGATGGATATACAGAAAATCCGGGAGATCTTTCCTGGGATGAAATGAAAAAATACGGAGAATTGACGGTTTATGACAGGACACCGGCAGAGGAAGTGGTAAATCGTATTGGCAATGCAGAGGTCGTTTTTACTAATAAGACTCCGATCACGAAAGAAACCATGGACGCATGCCCGGATTTTAAGTTTATCAGTGTCCTTGCAACAGGCTACAATGTGATCGATGTTAATTATGCAAAAGAAAAAGGGATCGTTGTCAGCAATATTCCTACTTATGGAACGGACTGTGTAGGACAGTTTGCCATTGCTCTTCTTTTAGAGATCTGCCATCGCATCGGACATCATGATAAAGCTGTAAAAGAGGGCAGATGGGAGAATGCTCCGGACTGGTGCTTCTGGGACTATCCGCTGATCGAACTGGCAGGAAAAACACTGGGGATCATCGGTTTTGGCCGTATTGGACAGAAAACAGGAACAATAGCAAAGGCAATGGGTATGAATGTACTGGCTTATGATTCCCATCCAAATGATAAAGGACGTGATATTGCTGAGTATGTGGAACTGGATGAGATATTTGCAAAATCAGATGTGATCTCGCTTCATTGCCCATTGTTCCCGTCTACAGAAGGCATTATCAATAAAGATAATATTGCCAGGATGAAAGATGGAGTTATCATCATTAATAACTCCCGTGGACAGCTGATTGTGGAAAAAGATCTGGCAGATGCATTAAACAGTGGAAAAGTATACGCAGCAGGACTGGATGTGGTAAGTACAGAGCCTGTTAAGGGTGACAATCCTCTTCTGAAAGCTAAAAACTGCATCATTACCCCTCATATTTCCTGGGCGCCAAAGGAAGCAAGGCAGAGGATCATGGACATGTCTGTGGAAAATCTTAAACAGTTTTTAGCTGGAAATCCGGTGAATGTGGTGAACCGGTAATAAAAAAAGAAAAAATGTAAAGCAGCTTTATATATGATCAGAAAATGCTGTAAAAATGACGGCCCGTTTCCAAAATAGGAAACAGCGCCGCCATTTTTTTATATCTTAGTATGCCCGTTTAATAATATCATTCATATGCTTTTCAGCTTCAAAGCGGATCCGCTCCTCATCCAGAGTAAGGACTTCACGATTTTTCATTACGATCTTTCCGTTGATGATAGAATCGGTCACATCATGTCCGTTTGCAGCATCTACGATGGTATTTACCAGATTCTGGCTTGGAGTGATATGAGGCTGATCAATATTTAACAGGATCAGGTCAGCTTTCTTGCCTTCTTCAACGGATCCAAGGATATCACCGTGTCCAAGAGCATTTGCACCGCCCTGGGAGGCCATTTTTAAAAGTGTAGGACAGGTCATGACTACAGGATTAAAAGATGGAAGTCCCCAGTAAGCCATCATGGCATAGCGAAGAACCTTCATTTCGTCAAAAATATCCAGGTTGGAAGGTGCAGCGCCATCGCAGCCTAAGCCAAGGCTTGCACCGGCTTCCAGAATCTGGGGAGCTTTTGGAAAACCGTGGTTTGACAGGTTGGCTCTTGGGCAATGAATCATTTTCACACCACGTTCTGCCATCAGTGCAATATCGTGGTCTGACAGCATTACATTGTGGGCAGTAAGAAGATTGGGGCCAAGAATACCCATTTCTTCCAGAAATTCTGCAGGGCGTTTTTTGTAATTCTGCAGGCAGAAGCTGACTTCGTCTTTATGCTCACACAGATGGGCATGAATGCCGGTATGGAATTCTTTAGCAGATTCACCTACCATGGCGATCAGTTCCCTGGAACAGGTCATTACCTGACGGATAGCAAACCAGATATCAACACGGCCATCGCCAGCCCCCTGATATTTCTGATACAGTTTCTTTGTATTTTCGATAGCTTCATTAGCTGTCTCTTTCATTGCACCGGTAATGGCATTTCCCATATCCATGGTTGATTTTGCAATGGCAGCCCTCATGCCGGATTCAATAACTGCATCTGCAACCCGGTCCATATGTACACCGCCGGAATCAGCAAAAGCAGTTGTTCCGCTTTTGATCATTTCCAGACATGCCAGAAGGCCGCTGATATAAGAATCTTCTGGCTGGAGATTGCTTTCAAAAGGAACCAGGAAACGGGTCCATACCATAGGATATTCATCGGCAACACGTCCTCTTAAAAGCTGCTGGCAGGTATGTGTATGGCCATCTACCATGCCGGGCATGACAAGTTTTCCTTTGCCGTCAATTATTTCACTGGCAGAGCTGTCAGCCATCAATTCATCTGTAGGACCGATCTTTTTGATCCAGCTGTCTTTAATTCCTACAGAACAGGTAGATGAAACCGTCATATCAGGGTTTAAAACCTGACAGTTCTTAATTAAAATATCATATTTTTCCATATAAATTTACCTCACTCATGTTAAATGGCACCTGTAAGTTTTAAGATAACATCTGCTACTAAGGCAGAGAAAATAAATGTTCCGGTGATTACAAATAAGGTGATGATCACCAGTTTCCATCCCATTTTAGCAAAATCCTTCAGGTCTTTTCCAAGTGAGATTCCGGCAAATGCGCCTAATGCAGTGGCAGGAGCCATAAATGCGACCTGGGATGTAACACCGATCACAAAGTCCTTTACCGGTGAAATAGGGCATGCAAGAAGCAGTCCGGTAAGAGATACATACATCATAGACGGAAGCTTTATAAACTGGCTCATAAATTTACTTACTGTAAGTCCGAAAAGAGCAATGGCGCATAATACCAGGATCCCGGCAATGGAATCACCTACCGGCATTTTGTAGCCCAGTATATTTGTGAGTACCATGATAACAGAAACCATGAGAAGCAGTCCAAGCTGCTGTAAAAAGTATTTTCTGACCATTATTTAGCCTCCTTACTGTTTTTGTGACCGATTTTAGGTTCCAGTATTGCATACAGTTTTTTAGTAAGAGGAAGACCTACGAATGTTCCCATATAAATTCCGGTGATACCAGTAAGCATATCGCTGGCGCCGCCCATGATCATAATATTTTCAGCCTGCTGCGGGTAGATCTCACCTAATATTCCGGCAGCGGCAGTCATCATTGATCCGCTTCCTACACCACAGGCCATGCCAAGGGCAATAGGATCAAAAATATTCCAGGAAGCTACGATACTAGCCAGGACACTGATAAAAACGGTGCCAATAACAGAACCCACAATATATACAGCAAAGGTTCCGCGGGTTTCCGGGGCATCCGGTCCAAAGATATCAGTGGTTAATCCGAGGTTGGAGTCGCGGTTGATGGAATAGCAGGCACCGATAGCTTCTTTTTTCAGGCCAAGCAGCAGGGCAAGTGGAAGTGAAAGAAGGATAGTTCCCAGATTACCAAATTCCTGCAGCAGAAGCGCAGGTCCTACAGCAACCAGTTTTGCAAGATTTCCGCCTGCTGAGATTCCAATTTTTGCCATAAAAGGTGCAAGGGCTACTAAAACAAGGCTTCCTCCAAGCTTTGATTCTTCTGTTTTGAAAAGCTTAAAGGCATCCGGTCCTAAAAGTCCTCCAAAGATCGTGGCAAATACCATTGGAAATAAGGTAAGTGTACCAATTCCAATATTGAACTTAAGTGTACCGATCAGATCGCAGACCGCAGCAATGATCAGGGCTGCAACATAAACCTTCCAGTACTTGTTAATAACAGCTTTTAACTTTTCCATACAAGATACCCCTTTCTTCTGTCTGTGCAGAAATTATTTTTGTGATTTAAACATAACACAGGAAGTGTTTTCTGCGAATACGTCAAAAAGCGATGGATTTCCATCGCTTTTTACGAAAACCGTCTTTAAAATCACAGAACAACTGATTCGACCTGCATTAAAAGATCCACAAAACGGCTGGCTGTATCAGAAAGAGTATATTTTTGGCGTACGATCCAACCTATTTCAAGACGCAGCCCGTTTTTAATAGGAATGGAAACGATATCGCTGTAGTTATCATCAAATGGCCGGTAGCCGCTTCCTACAGCAAATCCCTGACAGTAACGCATAACAGAATAAGAAGCAGCCCGGTCAGAAACCTGGATCACCCTGTTTAACTGATGATAAGGAACGATCAGGTCAGTATAAGCAGGATTCGTATCTGAAGACCGGTCATAGGTGATAAAAGGATACTGGATCAGATCTTCCATGTCGATTTCACGGCTGCCAGCAAGAGGGTGGTTTTGGCATATGTATACATGGGAAGTCTGATAGGTAATGTGATTGAAAATGATGCTTCTGTTCCTTAACTCCTGCATCATCTGGCCCTTGCTGTATTCTGTAACAAAAACGATGCCAAGATCATCCAGACCGCGTTCTACCCGGTCCATAACTTCAGATGTGCGGCATTCGTGAAAACCGCAGTGATAAGGTCCGGCACCTGTATTCAGGCTTTTGATGATCGATACAAAAGAATTCATACCGCAGATATGATGCTGGGAGGAAACAGATAAACCTAAAGGACGGTTTTTGGAACCATTGAATTTTTCGTCCAGGTAGTCCAGACGGTTTAATATTCCTTTAAATTCGATAAGAAGCTCTTCTCCGCTTCTGGTAAGGCGGACACCTTTGCTGTCTCTTACAAAAGCAGTGATCCCATAGGTATTTTCCACTTCTTTTATAGCGCCGGAAATGCTGGACTGGGCAGTAAAAGACCGTTTAGCGGCTTCACTGATCGAACCAGATTCAGCAGCACCAATAAAATATCGCATTTGCTGTAATGTCATAGAAGCTCTCCTTTGTGGCTGACGGCAGTTTATTTATGAAGATAGAATTGCGGGAGTGCAAAGCACGTAGCAATTCGGTATCAGAGGGGGCAAAATACATTTTGACCCCAACATCTTTATGAATTATACAGCAAAAATTAAAAAAATGCACCTTATTGAGAAAAATTATCAGCATGTAAAGAGCCTGTATTATTGACAACTAACTTAAATTAGCGTATTCTAACTAAGATGATCAGGGTAGCAATGACTAACCTGAAATAGGAACAACTAACTTGAAAAAAGGAGTGAAGAAGATGCCTTTAACAATGGCTTCGATCGGAGAAACAAATACCATCCGCAAAGTAGGCGGAAATGAAGAAACAAAGCGTTTTCTTGAAAACCTGGGATTTGTTGCCGGAGCAGAGATCACAGTTGTATCTGCCATCGGTGGAAATGTTATTGTCAATATTAAGGATTCAAGAGTTGCAATAAATCAGGATATGGCAAGACATATCATGGTTTAAATGGACATGTTGCCTAAGGGTGATATAGCCATAAATAAACATGACAAAGAGAAGAAAGGAGACATAGCAATGACTTTAGGTGATGCAGCAGTTGGAAGCACTGTAGTAGTGACTAAGATCACAGGTGATGGCGCTTACAAACGTCGTATTATGGACATGGGGATCACAAAAGGAAGTGAGCTTTATATCAGAAAAGTTGCTCCTTTAGGAGATCCTGTTGAAATTACAGTAAGAGGTTATGAGCTTTCTGTAAGAAAGAACGATGCTCAGTGTGTAGAAGTAAAGTAATCATACATAACACACCGTGAGAATTAAAAAGAGTCCTTTGCAATGGACTCATGGAGGTAAAAAAGGAAATGGCAATTAAGATCGCGCTTGCCGGAAACCCAAACTGCGGTAAAACAACTATGTTTAACGCATTAACAGGTGCCAACCAGTATGTTGGTAACTGGCCTGGTGTTACGGTAGAGAAAAAAGAGGGAAAATTAAAGAGCAAGAGCCAGAGTGAAGAAGTTATCGTAACTGACCTTCCTGGTATCTATTCACTTTCTCCATACACCCTGGAGGAAGTTGTCAGCCGTGATTATCTGTTAAAGGATGATCCAGACGTTATCGTTAACCTGGTTGACGCAACAAACATTGAGCGTAACTTATATCTGACCACTCAGATGATCGAAACCGGTATTCCGGTTGTTATCGCATTAAACATGGCAGACCTGCTTGCTAAGAGAGGTATCAAGATCGATATCGAGCGTCTTTCCATGCTCCTTGACTGTCCGATCGTTGAAACATCTGCATTGAAGCAGACCGGTCTTGATAAGCTGATCGACGAAGCGGTTAAGGTTGCTAAGAAGAAAGAAGTTGATCTTCCTAAGGAGATCTTCTCCAAGGAATTAGAGGCAGCAGTAGCTGAGGTTGAAAGCGTACTGCCGGCAGACATCACTGAGAACAAGAAGAGATGGTATGCAGTTAAGTTCCTTGAAAACGACAGCAAGGTAGTTGAGAGTACTCCACTTTCCGCTTCCGGCAAGTCTGTTGTTGAGAACGCAAGAAAAGCAATTGAAGAAGCTCATGATGACGATATGGAAAGTATCGTAACTGACGAGCGTTACAAGTTCATCCAGAAGGTAGTTGGAACTGCTGTTAAGAAGAGCGGCGAGAAGCTGACCGTATCTGATAAGATCGACCAGATCGTTACCAACCGTTTCTTAGGTATTCCAATCTTTATGCTGGTAATGTGGATCGTATATTACATCTCTGTAACTACAATAGGTACATTCGTAACTGACTGGACTAACGATACATTTGTAGGTGCTATCCAGGAAGTTGCTACAGGATTCCTTGAAAATGCCGGTGCAAATGACCTGATCTTAAGCCTGGTTGTTGATGGTATCATCGGCGGTCTGGGAGCAGTACTTGGTTTCGTTCCTCAGATGGCGATCCTGTTCCTGTTCCTGTCCATCCTGGAAGACTGCGGTTACATGGTACGTATCGCATTCGTTATGGACCGTGTATTCCGTCACTTCGGTCTGTCCGGTAAGAGCTTCATCCCGTTACTGATCTCCTCCGGTTGTGGTATCCCAGGTATCATGGCTTCCAAGACCATCGAGCAGGATAACGACAGAAGACTTACAATCATGACAGCAACCTTTATCCCATGTGGTGCCAAGCTTCCTGTAATCGCTTTAATGGGCGGCGTTATGGCTGGCTATGTAACTGGCTGGGATGTAGCCGGAATGATGGCTCCTATCATGTACTTTGTAGGTATCGTAGCTGTTCTTGTAGCAGCTATCATGTTAAAGAAAACAAAACCATTCTCCGGAAAACCTGCTCCATTCGTTATGGAGCTTCCACAGTACCATATCCCATCTGCTAAGACTGTTCTGATGCATGTTTGGGAAAGACTGAAAGGCTTTATCATCAAAGCTGGTACTATCCTGTTCCTTGCCTGCGTAGTAATGTGGCTGCTTTCTACTTTTGGATTTGCTGATGGTTCCTTTGGCATTGTTGAAGATTCCGCAGACAGCCTTATGGCTATCATTGGTAGTGCGATCGCGCCTCTCTTTGCTCCTCTTGGCTGGGGCGAGTGGCAGCCGGTTGCAGCTGCAATCTCCGGTTTCAGTGCAAAGGAAGGTATCGTTTCTACCATGGGCGTACTTGCAAATGTTGCTGGTGACGTTGAAGATGCAGAAACTGTTGCAGAAGGTGTTGGAATGTGGTTCCCAACCGCTTTAGCCGGATTCAGCTTCCTGCTGTTTAACCTCCTTGACTCTCCTTGTCTTGCAGCTATTTCTACAATGGCCCAGCAGATGCAGGATAGAAAGTGGTTCTGGTTTGCGATCCTGTTCCAGAACGTATTTGCTTACGCTGTTACTCTTTGCGTATACCAGATCGGCAGCTTCTTATTCTATGGTTCCTTCGGTGCAGGCACAGTTGTGGCATTCGTAGTGCTGCTGTTCATGCTGTATATGCTGTTCCGTCCAGATCCATACAAGGATCAGAAGACCTATTCCAAGCGTTCTGTACAGTCCGCGTCATAATGAGCGCAGAAGAAAAACAAGCGTCGGTATATTAAACCGGCATAATAAAGGGGCCGGGTGGAAACATCCGGTCCCCTTTTTAAAACTGCATGATTGTGGTAAAATGAATATGGCAGATATCCATTGTTTCATGTTTCCATTAAGAAAGAAGGGAATTTTATGATAGCAAATGTAATTATATTGCTCCTTGTATTTGGCTACTGCGGTCTGGTGATCTACTGGAAGCGCACAGGCGTATTAAAAGACAGCTGCAGCAGCTGTGGAAGCGGAAACGGCGGCTGCGGCGGTGGATGCGGTGGCTGCAGCGGACATTGCAGCAGCTGCGGCAGTGCCCATGCACATCATATGGACAGCCATAAGGCAGCTAAGAAACATTGATCCGGTGCGCTGCCTGCGTCTGCAGGCAGGACAGCACATGTGACATAAACTGAATGTTAGAAAAGGAGCGGAAAATGGGAAATTCATCCGGTTCCATGCTCTATATGGTAGTTCTTCTCATTATCATCTATGTAGTGGGAATGGGGATCTACCAGGGAGTAAAATTTATCCAGAAAAAGCGGGAAGAAGCAAAAGATAAGAAATTCCGCGAAGAAGAGTAAACAGTGGCATACCTGTTACAGAAATAGAGGGACTTAGAAATGGTTAATGCAATTGTGATCCTTATATTGATCCTGATCGCCATCTTTGCTATCAGAGGCACCATTAAGCATATGAAAGGCGAAAGCCCATGCTGCGGTGGCGGCGGAGCCAGCGAGATCAAGGAAAAACCGAGCAAGTTAGAGAGACCTGTGATCGGTGAAAAGATCGTCCAGATCTCCGGAATGACCTGCGAGCACTGTGTAAACCGTGTAATGCGTGCTTTAAACAAGATCGACGGTGTATCTGCAAATGTCAGCTTAAAAGGCAAGAGAGCGGTTGTTTCCTATGACCGTGAGATCGATGTAAATGTGCTGAAAAAAGCAGTGGAAGATGCAGGTTATACAGTAGAGTCTATTTCATAAGTTTATAATGGATTATAAAAAGACCAGTTGTGGACGGACATATCTGTCTGGTACAGCTGGTCTTTTTGTTGAATGTCCTATATGCACAATCTCCCGCCAATGGCGGGGGAAAGCTGTATTTGGGGCATGTCGATAATGAAGACTTTATTTCAGATCTTCAGCTCTCAAAATCCTGCTGCATCCTGTCAGCGTACTTCCTCTGTGGGAGATCAGCAGCAGTGTCTTTCCTGCATAGGCAGTCTGCAGCGTATGGAGCAGTTCCTTTTCATGAAGGGCATCTAAAGCACTGGATGGCTCGTCCATCAGGCAGATATCCGGGTTACGGAGCAATATTCTTGCAATTCCGATCCTCTGGCGTTCACCGCCGGAAAGCCTTGCGCTCATCTGCCCCATATCGGTATCATATCCATCTGGCAAGGTATGGATAAATTCCGCAATTCCGGCCCGTTTGGCAGCATCTTTGATCTCTTCCATAGAAGCACCGGGTTTTGCGATCCCTATATTTTCTGCAATGGTCATGTCGAACAGATAAGTATCCTGTTCCAGAAATGCGATTCGCTTATGCAGTTCCCTGAAGCTGATCTGTTCCAGTGGAATACCGTTGATCAGGATCTGGCCCTCTGTTGGAGCATAGAACCGCAGAAGAAGCCGCAGCAGAGTGGATTTTCCGGAACCGGAAGGGCCGATGATGGAAACGATCTCTCCATCTTCCACACTTAATGATATATCCTTAAGAACATTCAGGTCATCAAAGGACTTTTCCACATGATTGATCTCTAATAATTTCATTATCCACAATCCTCCAGTTTTTAGTACACACTAACGGTAATAATCCAGTTTTTTCTCCAGCCATTCAAGGAACATGGCTACTACCAGGTTAAATACATAATAGAAAATACCGGCTGCAACAAAAGGCATCATGCTTACCTGGGAAGAAGCCAGTGCTTTTGCTGTTGTGAACATTTCCATAACACTTAAAGTAAATGCCAGGGAAGTATCCTTTACCAGTGTGATCACCTCATTTGTTACAGAAGGAAGGATCCTTTTGATCACCTGAGGAAGGATGATCTTGATAAATGTCTGGGACTTGCTGTATCCTAACAGCTTTGCTGCCTCATACTGACCTACAGGCATAGACTGGATACCACTGCGGTAGATCTCTGCAAAATAGGCTGCATAGTTGATCACGAAACCAATAAATACAGCCCACAGACGGTAGCTGTTGCTTACACGCATACCGAACATATAGTAAGGGCCAAAATAAACGACCAACAGCTGCAGCATCAGCGGTGTGCCTCGCATAACGGAGATATAAACTTTGATGATCGTCTGAAGGATCTTATTTTTTGACATACGTCCTAAAGCCACGAAAAGGCCTAAAGGCAGTGAAAAAATAAGGGTCACTGCAAAAATCTGTATACTGGTTCCCATACCTCCTGCCAGCTGCATAAGGATCTGCTGGATCGTCATTTTACCCATATCTGTACCTGCTTTCAAAATGTTTCTTACGTGTTTCTTTTATGTCCGCGTAGTGCGGACGTATGGTAGAGTCTTTATCATAGAACAAGGGGGCGCAGTTGTCAACTGCACTCCCCTAAAAATTCATTATATCTGTTTCAGACTTAAAACTTATTACTTACCAATGGTAGTAACGTCTTCACCAAACCACTTTTCAGAGATCTCTTTCATGGTTCCGTCTTTTGCCATATCTTCCAGAGCTGCCTGAACTTTATCTCTTAATTCGGTATTGCCTTTCTTAAAGCCTACACCATACTCTTCTGCGGAAAGGGAGTCGTCTAAGATGGTGAAATCTGCGTTTCTCTGCTTGATCTGATATCCTGCTACGATCACGTCCATGGCAATGGCGTCTACAGAGCCCTGCTCCAGATCCATAAATGCGGTGTTGTAATCAGCAGTGGTCAAAAGCTGTCCAAAGGTGGAAGTCAGATCCGGGTCTTCTTTTAATGCTGCTTCTGCGGAAGAATCTGCCTGGCACTCTACTACCTTTCCTGCGAGACCGTCTTTTCCTTCAATACCGGAATCATTTCTTACTACAAATACCTGGGTATTTGCCATATAAGCTTCTGTCCATGTGTAATCATCTTCACGGCCTGTCATGGTAAATCCGTTCCAGATACAGTCAATGTTTCCGGATTCCAATTCCATATCCTTTGCATCCCATGCAATTGGCTGTGCCTTGTATTCCAGACCAAGGCGCTTGGCAACTTCCTGTGCCAGTTCCAGGTCAAAACCAGTGTACTCACCGTTATCCCCTAAAAATCCCATTGGCGGGAAGTCCTGGTCAAAACCTACGATCAGTGTTCCACCCTCTGTACCTGCAGCTGTAGTCTCTTCAGCTTTTTCAGAAGAAGCTGCCACTGTAGTTGTTTCTGCCTCAGAAGCCTTTGTTTCAGCTGTTGTAGCAGCGGTACTGCCTGATGAGCAGGCTGCCATGGATAATACCATCATAGATGCGATCGCTGCACATAATACTCTTTTCTTCATAATAAGTTTCCTCCTCTTATATCGTATGCTCTCCCGGAATCTTCCATAAACCTGTCTTTGTGCCCGGTTTTCTGAGAGAACATTCGTAACTCACGCCCCCACACTTACGTGCTCCGCTTCCTGCTGACACAGGTGGCAGTCGAGTTAATCTGCTATCGTTTTGACACGCTATCATGGTAGCATACTAAAGTGTTTTTGTAAAGAGGAAATTTGAAAAAGGTCCAGCCGGCAAAGCGGTGGACCTTTTTCGCAAGTATATGAGAATCTGGTACAAATGATGCATAATACAGGAAACGCTGGTATTGGCAGCAGTGCAGACACTACAATTACTGCCTATACACAACCTTCCCATCGCAAATGGTATACTTCACTCTGCCAGTCAGCTCTGCTCCCAGAAATGGGCTGTTGGTGGCCTTAGAAGCAAATCCGCCTACTATCCACTTTTCATTTTCATCAAAGATCACAAGATCAGCTGGTGCCCCTTCTTCTAAACGGCCGCAGTCTAATTTGTAAAGCTTTGCAGGATTTAAGCTCATCTTTTCCATTAACTCCATCAAAGTCAGATGTCCTGGTTTTACCAGGCTGGTAATGCCAAGTGCCAGAGATGTTTCCAGACCGGTAATACCACTTGGTGCTTCGGTAATGGGCTTTTCTTTTTCCTCTTTGCTGTGAGGTGCATGGTCTGTGGCGATCATGTCAATGGTACCGTCTTTTAAGCCTTCAATAAGCATCTGGCGGTCCCACTCTGTACGCAGAGGCGGGTTCATCTTAGCCAGAGTGCCATGTTCTAACACTGCATCTTCTGTCAATGTAAAGTGATGAGGGGTTACCTCAGCCCATACATGAGCCCCCATCTTCTTTGCCAGACGGACCATTTCCACAGAATGACCGGAACTGATATGCTGGATATCGATCTTTGCGCCGGTAGCCAGTGCGATCATACAGTCTCTTGCTACCAGGGAGTCCTCTGCCAGCGCCGGAGAACCGTAAATTCCCAGCTGGTCAGACACCTTACCATGGTTGATGCCGTTCTGCTTGATAAAAGTCTTATCTTCCTCATGGAAGCTTAAAACAGTATCCAGTCTCGCTGCCTCTTCCATTGCCTCTTTTACAAAAGGTCCGTCCATTAACGGGATACCGTCATCTGTAAATCCTGCGGCTCCTGCCTTTAACAGGCCTTCCATGTCCGTTCTTTCTTTTCCTTCAAATCCTTTGGAGATCGCTGCGCAGCTGAGAACATGGATCCCTGTTTTCTTTCCTTCTTCCAGAACATAGCGCAGAGTTTCTTCGTTATCTACGATTGGCTTTGTATTTGCCATACACACAACGGTAGTAAAACCGCCTTTTGCAGCAGCTGCTGCTCCTGTGTGGATATCCTCTTTGTAGGTCAGTCCCGGATCACGGAAATGGACATGGACATCTACCAGTCCCGGTGCTACCACAAGACCTTTTGCATCAAGCACCTGATTGGCAGCTGCTTCTGCCTCTGCAGGTAATGTTCCTTCTGCATATATTTTTTCAATTTTTCCATCTTTTACAACAATATCAGCATTTCTTTCCTTCTTTCTTGCCGGGTCGATCACCCGTCCGTTTTTGATCAGCAGCATGTTCTTGTCCTCTCTTCCTTAAAATGTATTCTCAAAGTCTTTCCTGCACCTGCTTTTGCAGCCGGTTTTCTATATCAGGAAACTTTCTCCCTTTTTATGGATCTTTACGATCCGGTTCTTATAGTCTTTTGCACACTCCAGTGCCTTAAACCGGTCTGTTACTTCAAAATCACCCCAGAAATGCATAGGGAACACCACATCGGCTCCCACCATTTTCATAAAGTCGTCCATTCCCAGATAGAAATCCTTTTCCTGTCTCGGATCAAGGAGCATAAAAGCCACATCTATATGAATGCCCTTCATCTTCTCCAGCTCTTTATGGAAATTTTCACTCATCCGCTTATTATCTGCTTCTGGTTCTCCTGCCCATACCCAGTTGTTCAGATCTCCTGCATGATAGATCCGCTTTCCTTCTGTTTCGATCAGAAACGCAACACCTTCATCTGTGGATTTAAAAGCCCGGATCTTCACACCGGATCCTCCTGTAAAAGGTGCTGTCAGTTCCAGTTCTTCTCCTGGACCGGTAAAATAGGTTTTTCCAAGGAATTCTTCCGGCACTCTCCGCTTCCAGATATCATCAGAAAGTACAAAACCAGTCTTTTTATGCTTTCCTGCCAGTTCAAAGATCACCGGTGAAAAATGATCTCCATGCCGGTGGCTGGCAAAAACCAAAAGAGGCTTGTCTTCCTTAAATTCCGGGAGTTCTCCTTCAAAATAGTCAAATAAAAAGTAATTTTCATCAGTCTCTACAAGGAAACTGCTGTGGTGGATATAAGTAACTTTCATGTTCTTCCCTCCAGACATCACAATGTTCTCTCTGAGAAGACATCACAATGTTCTCCGATTCTTATTATAAAAATACATGCAAACTGCTGTAGTACAGATGATCACATATCCGCAAAGACTAAGCATATCCGGCTTCTGTCCCAGGACCAGAAATCCCATAAGAGCTGAAAACATGATCTGCGAATAGTCAAAAACAGAAATTTCTTTTGCCGGAGCATAAAAATATGCTTTCGTCACAAAGATCTGACCGCCTGCACCGCCAAATCCGGCTGCGATCATAGCTGCAACCTGCCACCATTTCATAGGAGCAAAATGCCCAATAAGAAATGGCAGTGCAAACACACAGGTAAAGGCTGAGAAAAACATGACTATCAGCTTTCCATTCACCCCTCTTTTTCCCAGCACACGCACAAAGCTATAGGCTGCACCGGCTCCCGCACCTCCCAGCATTCCAATAAGCGCTGCCGGGTCTGTCATATTTCCTGTGGGTTTGATGATAAATAATGCTCCCATAAATGCTACTACAACTGCAATTCCCTGAAACAGGGTCAGTCTTTCTTTCAAAAGAAAATAAGAAAAAATAATAGTGAAGAAAGGAGACAGCTTATTTAACATATTGGCATCGGAAAGCACCAGATGGTCAATGGCATAAAAATTGCATACAATACCAACCGTTCCACAGATAGAACGCAGGAACAAAAACTTAAGATCCCCCTTGTGTATTTCCAGCTTTTCCGGCTTGCGGACCAAACCTGCGCCTACAATAAAAAATGCAAGCAAATTACGGAACAATATCTTCTGCATAGATGGCAGATCTCCCGCCAGCCGGACGCACAGCGACATAAAAGCAAAACAAAATGCCGCTGTCACAATACATAAAATACCTTTTGTCTTGGAATTCATAACTCCTCTCCTTTATCCCTAATGTTCTCTTATATCCTGAAATTCCTCTATCGTTTATTCCCCATGATAAAATGTTTTCCACTTTCCACTGAAAAACCGTGTAACAAAAAAGCTGATGCGAACGATCCAGTCAATGATCATGGCGATCCACACACCGATCGCTCCCAGACCCATAGCCACACCTGTTACATAGCTTAAACCAATACGGAAAATAAACATAGATGCAATGGATACACACATCGGAAATTTTACATCATTAGCCGCACGCATTACATTTGGAAGGCAGAAACCTGCCGGCCATAAAAAGATAGCACAGCCATTATGGATCAGGGCCAGAACAGCTCCTAAATGTCTTGTTTCCCCTGAAACTCCATACAACCGCAAAGTAACAGGCATGGTAAGGATCACCACCAGACAGCAGATTCCGTTAATGACATAAGTCAGCTTCATCATTTTCTTCGCATAATATTCTGCCTGTTCAAAATCCCCGGCACCGACACAGCGTCCAATTACTGTAATGATCGCCAGAGACATAGCCGTTCCCGGAAGAACGCCCATACTGTCCAGGTTATTTGCAATGGCATTTGCAGCGATCTGTGTAGTTCCAAACATGGCGATAATGCTGACTGTAAGCACACGGCCCAGCTGGAAGATACTGTTTTCAATTCCATTTGGGATACCGATATGTAAGATCTGCTTTACCATGCGCATATTCACGCCTTTGGTGGTTCCAATACGGATATCCAGCTTAGGATCCCGCAGTCTCCACATCAGGATAAAACATGCTGTCATACGGGAGATCAGGGATGCACCTGCCGCACCTGCCACGCTCCAGTGAAAGCCAAAGATAAACAGAGCATCTCCGATCACATTGATCACATTCATGATAATGGATGCCTGCATGGATATCTTGGAGTTTCCCATAGACCGAAACAGCGCCGCACAGGAGTTATACACAGCCAGGAAGGGATAGGAAATGGCAGAGATGGTCAGATAGATCACTGCATTTTTCATTACCTCTGCTGTAACGCCCTTATAAATAAGGTTTAAAAGCTGCCAGCGAAACAGGATGCTTAAAGTCATGATCACCAGAGCAACCACACCTGTTACAAGGATCAGCTGGTCTGCTGACTGGCAGGCCCTATCTTTTCGCTTCTGTCCCAGATACTGGGAAGCAACTACTGCGCCGCCGGTTGCCACAGCAGCAAAAATATTGATAATAAGCACATTGATAATGTCTACTAAAGAAACACCGGAGGTAGCAGCTTCTCCTGCGCTGGATACCATCATAGTGTCTACCATACCAACGGAAACCGCCAGTATCTGTTCAATGATCAACGGAAAGATCAGCTTTTTCAGATCATTTCCGGAAAAAAGAGTCCCCACAGTTTTTGCTTTCCCCACTGTTTTCTCTTTTTGCATCATCATTTTCCCAGCACTTCTTTCATTTCATTTTCCTGGTTATCAAACAGGAGTTCTTTGTTGTAACGATAGTAGCGTTCACAGTTGTATTCCTTTAAAAATTCCACACTGGCTTCCCCTGTATTTAAACCGGTTACAAAGATCACCAGTTCCTGGCCATTTGCAAAGGCTGCCTCCATAAAATCAAAGGCATGTTCCAGCCGTTCCCCGCAGACCGTCTTTTTATCCTCATAGGCATCGCTTTTCTCCATAAACTGCTGCCGCAGCCAGTTCCAGCTGTCCTCCTTTTCCTGTAAGGACCGGGCCTTCATCTGCTGTACATACTGTTCTAAGAGTTCTTTTACTTTCCGGTAAATGTGATCCTGCCTGCGGTCTGAAAGCCCACTTTCTTTCTTGTGGATGCGGATGCTTTCTAACTCAGCGCCAATGCTTTCCAGGATCATAGCAGGCGCCAGGGCATGAACATCAGCACCATCCAGTTCCTTCTTAAACTGCTTTAACTGGGCCATTAAAAGAGTCATAGTCTCATTCATCCGCTTTAACTCCTTAAAGCCGTCTGTCAGCTTTGCAAGAAGAAGACCTGTTACTGCCATACGTTCATCAAAAGGTGCCTTCTGCAGCTTGTCGCAGACTTCTTCCCGGATAGTGCCTGAAAGGATCTCTTCCACCTGGTACTGATCCTGATATTTATAATAAAGTTCCAGATAATTTGCAAAATCCTTTGCAATCTTGGGATGCTGTAAATACTGCCCTACTACATCCCGGTCTGTCTTCTTTCCCAGTGTCTCATATACCTGGATCAGCTGGGATAGATCTTCCCAGCCTCTTGGAGTGGCAAAACGCTTGCCGTCTACCGTAGTCTCTACAGTACAGAAATACTGGGGACGGATGTTCAGATAGGACATAATAGCCGGGTGGATATTCTGTGCATAGGCGTATTCTTTCCACACATTTAAGTCCGGCTCAATAATGATCTTTTTAATACGGTCCAATGTGACCACATCAAATTCCCGGACGGATTTGTTGTATTCCGGCGGGTTTCCCGCTGCTACAATGATCCAGCCTTCAGGAACCTTATGGCTTCCAAAGGTCTTACACTGTAAAAACTGGAGCATGGTAGGCGCCAGTGTCTCCGACACACAGTTGATCTCATCAATAAAAAGAATTCCTTCTTTTAAGCCGGTCTCCCGGATGCGGTCATACACAGAAGCAATGATCTCGCTCATGGTATATTCTGTAACAGAATACTCTTTTCCACCATATATTTTATGCTCGATAAAGGGAAGACCTACTGCACTTTGCCGTGTATGATGGGTAATGGTATAAGCCACCAGTCCGATCTCACACTCCCTGGCGATCTGCTCCATGATCTGGGTCTTTCCTACTCCTGGAGGGCCGATGAGCAGTACCGGTCTCTGGCGGATCGCCGGGATCTTATATTCTCCAAATTCATCTTTTAAAAGATAGGCCGCAATGGTATCTTTTATTTCTTCTTTTGCTCGTTTGATATTCACTGGATCTGTTCCTTTCTTTATACTCACGAACCCCGTGCTGACGCACTCTACTGCCTGCGCTCATTAAACGTTTCTTCATCCAACACCACCCGCATGGCCCAGGCGGGAAAATCTTCTTCTGAAAACCTCTCCTTAATAAACACAAAGGCCACATCATAAGTGGGCGCTGCCACCGGATAAATGCCTTTTCCGTCTGTAAAATAAATAAGCCCCTTTAATCCATTTAACTGTCCTGTAACCTTCAGAGTATTGACATACTCAAAAGCCGGTCTGAAATCCGTTCCCCCGTATCCTTTGATCTGAAAATGCTCCATATAGGCTTTCAGATCATCAGCACAGGTAAGGATCACATCTGACTGCACCTTATCATCACACTGGATCACATGGATCTGTACCTTCCGGAAATAGGTTTCTGACTGGGAAAGTACATCATAGGTTTCCTCTAAAAACCGCTGTACCAGTTCCCCGGAACAGGACATACTGGTGTCAATGACAATGACAAACTGCTGGATCCTCTGCACTTCCCTGGTCTCCAAAGGCTCGATCAGGGGCATATTTCCATACAGCGAAAGACCGTAGGTGTAAAATGCCTGGTCAAAGGAGTCTGGATCTGTCTGCATTTCTTCCCTTAAAACAGCAAATTTCTTTAAAAACTGCCGGTAATCATACCGTTCTTCATTTTCCACCTGAATGGAGTCTAATAAGCTCTGTTCATTTTCTGACTCTTCCTCAGCCCCCATAGTCTCCATCTGGGTCTGCATCCGCTCCCTGTTATCGTTCCACTGGTTCTGCCGGATCATAGCTGCTGACGGATCCGGTTCCTGCTCCCAGAGATCATGGTCATCTACATGAAACTCTGCTTCCAACTGCTCCATACGCCGTTTGGGAAGTTCCATCTCCATTAATGCATGATATACCCGCTCTGCTGTAAGAACTACCTTCCGCTCTTCCTCATTGGAAGCGCCGGTATTCTTATTTCCCGTAAGAAAGCGGCGCAGACGAAGATACATTTCTCTGCGCAAAGGACTCTGGAGAACATGGATACATTTTTCATACATACCGTCCAACACAGACTCCATGGCAATATCACAGGCCAGATCCCACATTTTTTTCTCTCTGCCCTTTCTTGTATACAGATGACAGAACAGACAATGAAACAAAGTGTGCAGATAATAACGGTTTACCACTGCCCTGCCCTTTTTGTAAAGACCTAAAAGAAATCCGGGACCATAATAGATCACCGCACCGTCGCAGGCCATTCCATTTCTGTTCCAGTCTGCTTCAAATCCAAGACTGCTTAAAGACACATCCAGGAAATGCATATTTACATACAGCTCATTTCTGGCCTGATATAAAATGCGGGTACATAACTCCACCTGGTCCAGTTCTTCTAATTGCCTCTGCCTGGTGGGATTTTCCATTACTGTGCGCCTCCATTCATCAGCCTGTGCTCTTCCCCAATTTCCTCATAGAGATGATAAAAGCTCCAGCCTGCATTCTGCTCTGTAACAATGGCTTTTAAATTGATCTTCGGCACCTTTGCCTTTCTCAGGTTTAAAAGAAGGGTGTCGATCCTGCGGCCTGTAAAGTCACGCATCACCAGCATCGGTTCTGTGATCTCAGGCAGTTTTTCTTCTGTTTCCAGCGTTTCTGATACTTCCCGCTTTTCAAATCCGGGCACACCTGCCAGATATCCCACACTTTCCAGTACCTGATCCGGGGCTACATTACGGATCTTCACCCCCATGCGCACCAGAACGCTTTTCATCATCATTTCCTGTTTCTTCATACGGGCATCTCCCGTACTGTAATACAATACCAGTTCCATGGCTGTCCTTTCTGCTGTCCGCTTTTTCTATTTAAAAAGCTGTTCACTTTCCAACATCAGTGTAAACGGGCCGTCATTTAACAGTTCTACTTTCATATCTGCGCCAAACTGTCCTTTTTCCACTACATCCACGTAATTTCTGCACCGCTCCATAAAATGTTCATATAAGTGCTCTGCCATATCCGGAGCGCCGGCTTTTACGAAACTTGGGCGGTTGCCCTTTTTGCAGTCCGCATATAAGGTAAACTGGCTGATGACCAACAGTTCTCCTCCTACGTCTGCCAGACTTAAATTGGTCTTTCCATTTTCATCTTCAAAAATACGCAGCTTACAGATCTTGTCTGCCATTTTGTCGGTGATCTCTTCTGTATCTGAATTTTCTACTCCTAAAAGGATCATAAATCCTTTTCCAATTTTTCCCAAAACTTCTCCATCTACTGTGACACTTGCTCTAGTCACTCTCTGCAGTACTGCTCTCACTGTATCTTCCTCCTATTTCATCACCTGCCTGATATATGTCAGTAAATTTTTCGCTACATCCGGCTGGTACAGCACTTCTTTTGCCCTTGTAGGATAATCGGTGATAATATTGTCTACGCCCATCAGGGCCATCTGTTCAATTTCAGAGCGGCTGTTTACCGTCCATACGTGGATCGCTTTACCATATTCATGAGCCGCCTGGATCTGCTTCTTTGTCACAAGGCTGGACCGGATGCTGATAAAATCCACAAATTCATTTTTATAATAAGAACCATAGGCTGCTGCCAGGATATAACCTGTTTTTAACTCCGGCTCTGCTTCCTTCACCCGTTTCAGATAATCCAGGGAAACAGAGGTGATCACACACTGATCTTCCATTCCCATTTCTTTTATCATTTCTGTTACTACCTCAGGAAGCGGGCTTTTGGTGCCTATGCTTTTTAATTCGATATTTAAGCGGATACGACCTTTGCAGGCTTCTAAGACTTCTTCTAAAGAAGGGATCTTCTCTCCTTCAAACCGGGAACTGAAATGGCTTCCCACATCTAACTGCTCTAACTCATCAAAGGTAAGGTTTTTAAGAGACACATCTACACCTGCCACACGGGACAGGTTCAGATCATGACAGACCACCGGCACGCCGTCTTTAGACAGCTGCACATCGATCTCGCTGTAATCTGCCATTTCACCGATTGCTTCTTCAATGGCTGCCATGGTATTTTCCGGTGCGTGTTTGGAGCTTCCCCTGTGGGCTGTGATCTCCACCTGGGACAAGATCGCCTGATCCGGCGAATTTCCATTATACACCATATCAAAAACCATGAAAGCGGCAATTCCTGAAAATACAGCTGTTAACGTCAAAAACCAGCGCTTTCTGGAATAGCCTTCCCTGTTTTTTGGAAAATCATATTCCTTTGCAGGAACTGGCACTGTGAAACCAAACTGATGATACAAAACTGTCATGGCTCCAAAATCCGTCACAACTGCCATCACAGAGCCTAAAAACAGGATCATCCATTCGATCCGGTAACTGACCGTTGCCATAACTGCGGTAGCTGTGTAAGCCTTTGCAAAAAGAGTTACCAGTATGGCGGCGATCACCATAACTGCCCCATAAAGAAGGACCAGCCCCAGGATCAGAAACAGGTTTAATACTACCAGCAGTAAGACCGCCCTGGGCCATTTTCCCTTTAAGATCTCCCGGCTTTCTCTGACTCCGTTCCTGAAATTTTTCTGTTCCAGCATACAGGCGAAAAACACCATCATAGCCGGGACAGAAAATACAGTCAGAAGAACGCATCCCACTACCAGAGCCATTCTGGTCCCTGCTGCGTGTAAGATCTCATATAAAACAAAGTTTACCGGCTTCATACGGGTCAGGATCCGTACCAGAAAATAACAGTTCATCAGGATATAATTTCCCAGAGCCGCTAACAGAAGTTTCCCGTTTTTTCTGCAAAGTTCATTCTTTGCCTTGGAAAGTCCTCCCAGGAAAATGGATACTGCACTGATCTTTCTTAAATAAATAGAAGAATGATACGCTGTTACCATTGCCCCTGTTTCAATAAGAAGAAAGATCATTCCAAGAAGAAGGATAAAGATCACAAAAGGAATAGTAAATGGATGCAGCAGAAAGGCCCTCAGATTGCCTATGGTAAGGTAACTGTACCCTGCCATATGCAGTGAGAACCTTAAAATACCATTTACCGTCTTAACATAGAATATACCTGCAACCAGCCGGTATAAGAAAGTAAATAATACCAGCTGGCGCAGGTTCTGTTTGATCACATTATCTGTTAATTTTAAAAATAATTTCATATTTATTCCCGATTTGGGTCTGTTTCCGGATGTTCTTTTGCATAGGCTGTAATTGCCTCATTTAAAGAAAACATCTTTTTATCCAGCATATCTACCACATCTGCACATTCTTTTAATTCCCGCAGCAGTCCTTCCGGCGCATTGCCCTCAAACTTATAGGCGATCTTATGCTCCAAGCTGGCCCAGAAATCCATTGCTACGGAACGGATCTGGATCTCCACCTTGGTCTGTACAGGTCCGTCAGCAAGATATACAGGAACTGTAACTACCATATGGTAACTTTTGTATCCGTTGGGCTTTGGATTTTGTATATAGTCTTTTACATGAAGTACGGTAATATCTCCCTGGGCTGCGATCATATCTGCGATCTGGTAAATATCAGATGTAAAGGAGCAGATGATACGGATCCCTGCAATATCGCTTAAATGATCCATCATATTTTCAATGGTCACTTCATAACCGTCTTTTTTCAGCTTCTTTACAATACTGTCTGCTGTTTTCAGCCTGGATTTAATATGTTCGATCGGGTTATGGTCATAGCGGTTGACAAATTCGTTGTTCAGTATCTCGATCTTTGTATTCAGCTTCTTTAAAGCCGAGTCATACAGAAACATCACGGACCGCCACTGATCTACCTGATCTTTTGTTTTGGGGATTACTGACATCCCGGCCCCTTTCTACAGCTTCAGTCCTTTTAACAGATCTCCCAGTCCTGTTGTTGCAGCTGCTGTTTCTTTATAATCAAATGTTTCGTGTTCTTCTTCCTCAGTTTCCTGTTCGATCAGTGCCTTCATGCTCAGGCTGATCTTTCCGTCTGCAATAGAAAGGATCTTAACTTTTACAGTCTGTCCTTCTTTTAAGACTGCACCTGGATGTTTAATGCGCTGGGTGCTGATCTGGGAAATGTGTAACAGTCCGTCAATACCGTCTGCCAGCTTTACAAATGCGCCGTAGTCCTTAATATTATCTACAGTTCCTTCTACTACATCACCAGCCTTAAACTGAGCCAGACGCTCTTTACGCTGTGCTGCCTTCTTTTCTTTTTCTACTTCACGGCCGGAAAGAACTAATCTCTTCTTTTCCGGATCAACCGTGATGATCACTGCATCCACATGTTTTCCCTGCCAGTCTTCCAGCTTTTCAACATATTCTGTAGACAGCTGGGAAGCCGGGATAAATGCTCTTACTTCATTTACAAAAGCAACTACGCCGCCTTTTACTGCTTCAGCGATCTTTACATTTAATACAGTGCGGTCTGCCATCATCTGTGCAAACTCAGCCCACTTTTCGCCTTCTGCATCATCCGTTTCCGGAAGTTCAAAATGTCTCTCGTCAAATGCTTTATAAGATGCTTCCAGTTCTGCAGCATAGTCTTCCATGGTCTCTACTGGTGCTTCTGCTTTTACTTCTGCTTCCTGCTGTTTGTTCATTTCTTCGTTCATTGTTTTTTCCTCCGCTGTTCTATTTTCTAGCGTAAACTCATGACCCCCGCGCTGACGCGCTCCACTGTCTGCTGACGCAGACGGTTCATTCGTTAATGGTTCGTGAAAATCATCGGACGCGTCACTGGCGCCTCCTCGATATGCTAGGCAACAAATGTCTGCTTCGCAGCCGCTTGTTTTTCCCTTCACTCATTACATTATAACCTACCATAGTTACACATTTCCATAGTTTTCTTGGGAAAATTGCGCCAGTTTTTTCTTTTTTTCGCTCTTTTCTCCCTTAATTTGCTATGCTATACTTGCTCTAGTATATAATTTCATAATTTGATACCAGGGTCAAAAGATCTAAAATCCGACGCAAGCTTGCTTGCAGGAGGATTTTTGAACTTGGGACCCGCCAAAA
>OLGI01001122.1_pt1 | contig 24299 bp, 12 predicted proteins | sample 1605221 | NCBI WGS metagenome assembly OLGI01 (sample SAMEA3888915, study PRJEB22519) | human gut metagenome | biome: human gut; feature: human-associated habitat; material: faeces | place: Denmark | collected 2010 | reverse complement strand
TCTGCATAGAAACCTCTTCACGAAGACGGATAACGTCGTCGATCATCTCACGGTCGCCCATGTTAGCGAGATCGTTCTTCTTCTCCTCGATGAGGAAGTCGATACCATAGAGAGCTACACGGCGGTAGTCACCTACGATACGTCCACGACCGTAAGTATCAGGAAGACCAGTAAGAATGTGGTTATGGCGCACGAGCTTCATCTCAGGGGTATAAGCATCAAACACGCCGTCATTATGAGTTTTGCAATACTTGTGGAAAATCTCATGAAGCTTCTCTGATGGCTGGTAGCCGTATGTAGTACAAGCCTGCTCTGCCATCTTGATACCACCGTATGGCATGAAGGCACGCTTCAAAGGCTTGTCGGTCTGCAGACCTACAACCTTCTCCAACTCCTTAGTACCCTCGCCAATATAGGCAGCACCGTAAGCTGTCAATCCTGAAACCACCTCGGTCTCCATATCGAGCACACCACCCTTGGCACGCTCTTCCTTCTGGAGCTCCTTCAACATACCCCAAAGGGTATTGGTAGCCTGAGTAGGTTCTGCCAGGAACGACTCATCGCCGTCGTAGCTAGTGTAGTTGTTCTGAACGAAGTCACGAAGATTCACTTCACTCTGCCACTGGTTTCCCTTGAAACCTCTCCATTCTGTTTTCATCATTTTGATATCCTTAATAAGTTAATAATTAATTATATATTTTGTACACACTGTTTCCTGTTATCAGCTGAATCCTTATACCTTTATATATTATATAAAATCCTGCTATCGATAATTTCGATGCAAAGTTACTACAAAAAAACGAAATCCAAGCAGAAATCACAAAGATTTTATCCTCTTTACCCTAAAATCATCATTTATGAGTACTGTTTCTGCACAAAAGATATTGAATGTGCAAAAGTAACAAATATCCATTCAAATGACTGGGAAAAATGAGCAAATAAGGGGGTTTTTAGCGATTTGTCCTCATTAAAGAACGTTTTATACCCTTCTGTTTGATAAATAATGCATACCTTTGCAGTCGAAATGAAACAAATAACAATGTAAAGATCATCATAGAATAACAATACATGAACATGAATTGGAATCATACAATCAAGACATTAGCCTTTGCCTCTATCTTGGCTCTGGCTCCATCACAGATGATGGCGGCACAGAAAGGTGGCACCTTCACTACTGGAGACAAAACATTCCTTCTCAATGGCAAACCTTTCGTGGTGAAGGCTGCCGAGTTGCACTACCCTCGTATTCCTCGTGCCTACTGGGAGCATCGCATCAAGATGTGCAAGGCTTTGGGCATGAATACCATCTGCCTCTACGTGTTCTGGAACATCCACGAGCAGCAGGAAGGCAAGTTCGATTTTACGGGTAACAACGATGTGGCTGCTTTCTGCCGACTGGCTCAGAAGAACGGCATGTATGTCATCGTTCGTCCGGGTCCATACGTTTGTGCAGAATGGGAAATGGGCGGTCTGCCTTGGTGGCTCCTCAAGAAGAAGGACATCCGGCTTCGTGAACAGGATCCATACTTCATGCAGCGTGTTGAAATCTTCGAGAAGGAAGTGGGCAAGCAGCTGGCTCCACTCACCATCCAGAATGGTGGTCCTATCATCATGGTTCAGGTGGAGAATGAATATGGTTCTTACGGCAAGGACAAGCCCTACGTGAGCGCCATCCGCGACATCGTTCGCAAGAGTGGCTTCGACAAGGTGAGCCTCTTCCAGTGCGACTGGTCATCCAACTTCCTGAACAATGGTCTCGATGACCTTACCTGGACCATGAACTTCGGTACAGGTGCCAACATCGACCAGCAGTTTAAACGTCTCGGCGAGGTTCGTCCTAACGCCCCAAAGATGTGCTCAGAGTTCTGGAGCGGCTGGTTCGACAAGTGGGGAGCCCGCCACGAAACCCGCCCTGCCAAGGATATGGTAGAAGGAATGGACGAGATGCTGAGCAAAGGCATCAGCTTCTCTCTCTATATGACCCACGGCGGAACCAGCTTCGGCCATTGGGCAGGTGCCAACTCTCCAGGTTTCCAGCCAGACGTAACCAGCTACGATTACGATGCCCCTATCAACGAATGGGGATTGGCTACTCCTAAGTTCTACGAACTGCAGAAGATGATGGCGAAATACAACGACGGCAAGAAGTTGCCAGCCGTGCCTAAGGCTCCGATGCAGATCATCAAGGTGCCTGAGTTCAAGCTCAGCGAGTACAAGCCTCTGAGCTACGGTATCGGAAAGGAAAAGGAAAGCAAAGCTCCCCAGAGTTTCGAGGATATGGATATGGGATGGGGCACCATGGTTTATGAAACCCAGGTTCCTGCCATCGAAGGCATATCTACCCTCACCGGTGAGTTCCACGACTTTGCTCAGGTATATGTGAACGGAAAGTATGTTGGCAAGATAGACCGTGTGAAGAACGAGAAATCACTCGAATTGCCTGCCATGCCACAGGGTGCCCAGCTCACCATCGTGGTAGAAGGTATGGGAAGAATCAACTTCGGCCGTGCCATCAAGGACTACAAGGGTATCATCGGCAACGTAACCCTCACTACTCAGAAGGAGGATTGCGAACTTACCCTCACCCCTACCCGATGGAACAACAGCACCATCGCTGATGACTACCAGACGGCAGTGAAGGCACTCGCCATGCCAACCAACAAGATGCGCGGTCTGCAGACCAAGGCGGGTTACTACCGTGGCTACTTCAACATCAAAAAGGTGGGCGACACCTTTATTAATATGGAGGCATTCGGCAAGGGGCAGGTTTACGTAAACGGTCATGCTCTCGGCCGCTTCTGGCAGATTGGTCCTCAGCAGACCCTCTATCTCCCAGGTTGCTGGTTGAAGAAGGGAAAGAACGAGGTTATTGTTCTCGATGTAGTAGGTCCTAAGGGCGAAGCAGGCAAGCCAGGTTCCAACGTGGCTCCTACCGCTTTCTGCCAGGATCATCCAGAACTCGACAAGCTGAATCTCGAAAAGAGCAACAAGCACAACGAGCCTGGCCATCGCATGGATCTGAATTCTGAGACCCCAGTATTGAAGGGTGAGTTCAAGGCTGGCAACGGCTGGCAGACCATCAAGCTCGACAAGCCTGTAACAGGTCGCTACTTCGCCATCCAGGCAGAGAGCAGCCAGAGCGGCGACAGCCAGATTGCCATCGCCGAGGTTTATCTCCAGGATGCCAGCGGCAACCGCATCGACCGCAACAACTGGGTAGCCTTCTATGCCGACAGCGAGAAGGGCAACTCAACACTCGACAAGATGTTTGACTTGCAGGAGAGCACTTACTGGCAGACCGAAAAGGGTGCCAACTTCCCACACCTCGGCATCGTGGATATGGGCAAGGCGGTTACCATCTCAGCCTTCGAGTACTTGCCACGTGCCGAACAGGGAGCTCCAGGAAGCGTAAAGGGCTTCAAGCTCTATGTAAAGAAATAAATGAAAAGAGGGAGACGGAAAGTCTTCCTCTTTTTTTATTTTGTTTTTTTATACATTATTATTCTAATATGTGAATACTTTTCCGTACCTTTGCACCATAAAAACTATTTATTCTTATGTTGACAGATATTGAAATAGCTAAATCAGTAAAACTGCGCCCTATCAATGAAGTGGCAGCAGAACTTGGAATCCATGAAGACCAAGTGGAAAACTACGGCCGTTACATCGCTAAGATTACTACGGACAAAATTGACAGAAACAAGTTTAAGAACCATCATCTTATCCTCGTTACAGCTATCAGTCCTACCAAGGCTGGTAATGGTAAGACCACCGTATCCGTGGGTCTAGCCCTCGGTATGCAGAAGATTGGAAAGAAGGCAGTAGTAGCTCTGCGCGAACCTTCTCTCGGTCCTTGCTTCGGCATGAAGGGTGGTGCTGCCGGTGGCGGTTATGCACAGGTATTGCCTATGGATAAGATCAACCTCCATTTCACTGGCGACTTCCATGCCATCACAGAGGCCAACAACATGATTGCTGCCCTCCTGGACAACTACCGTTTCCAGCACGAGGCAGAGGGATTCAAGCTCAAGAAGATTCTCTGGCGCCGAGTAATGGACGTCAACGACCGTGGTCTCCGTCGCATCATCACTGGTATCGGCGATAAGAACGGCATCGAGACAGAGGCTGGATTCGACATCACTCCTGCTTCTGAAATCATGGCTATCATGTGTTTCGCAACAAGTGTAGACGATCTCCGTCGTCGCATCGACAATATTCTCCTCGGCATCACTGAGGATGACAAACCATTCACCGTCAAGGATATGGGTGTAGGTGGCAGTATCGTTGCCCTCCTCCTCGATGCCTTGAAGCCAAACCTGGTTCAGACTACCGAGGGCACTCCTGCCTTCGTTCACTGCGGACCTTTCGCTAACATTGCCCATGGCTGCAACTCTATCATGGCTACTGCAGCAGCCCTTGAATATGGCGACTACGCCATCACAGAGGCTGGATTCGGTGCTGACCTCGGTGCAGAGAAGTTCTACAACATCAAGTGCCGCAAGACCGGTCTGCAGCCAGACCTTACCGTTCTTGTTGTTACTCTCCAGGCATTGAAGATGCACGGTGGCGTAGCTCTGGAAGATATCAAGCAGCCTAACGTTGCAGGAATGGAAGCTGGTTACTGGAACCTCGACAAGCACGTGAAGAACCTTCAGAGCTTTGGTCAGACCGTAGTCATCGCTTTCAATAAGTTTGCTACTGATACCGACGAGGAGATTGAGGTATTGCGCAAGCATTGCGAGGAGATGGGTTGCGGATTCGCTGTCAACAGTGCCTTCGCCGAAGGTGGCAAGGGTGCGATGGAGTTGGCAGAACTCGTAGTGAAGACCATCGATGAGCGTCCATCTGCTCCTCTCTACTTCACTTACGCTGATGAGGATTCTGTAGAAGAGAAGATTGAGAAGGTAGCATTCAATCTGTATGGTGCCGGCAGCGTAACCATGAGCGATTCTGCAAAGGCTATGATTGATGAAATCAAGAAGTTGGGTGCAGAGAAGTTCCCTATCTGTATTGCCAAGACCCAGTACAGTTTCTCTACCGATGCTAAGGCTTACGGTCCAACAGATGGCTTCGAACTCCACGTTCGCGACATCACCCTGAATATGGGTGCTGAAATGATCGTAGTCATCGCCGGTCCTATCATGCGTATGCCAGGTTTGCCAAAGAGCCCACAGGCTGAGCGCATTGACGTGGTAAATGGTGAAATTACAGGTCTTTCTTAAATCCCACAGATTTCACAGATTCACACAGATTTTTATATAAAACAGTTCGCCCTGAAAGAGCAAAAGCGTTCGATAGACAATACTTTTGCCTTTCAGGGCGATTTCTTATCTCATGCTGAATTCACAACCGCAATACAGCTGGTTATAGAATTCATTCTGTCTCAACAACTCACCACGGCGATTCTGCAAACCGCCCTTTCTCCAATTCATATCCCACCACTCTACATCCGGACAACCTTCTACGGCGAGATGTCCGGCTGCATCTATCTGCTGGATATTCTTCCACCGGGAAGAAGCCAAGGTAGTAGTAAGGAGATGAAAGCCATGCTCCTGAGCATACCTAGCCGCATGCGTCAAACGATACCGGAAACACATCGAGCAACGGCTTCCCCTTTCAGGCTCCAGCTCCAATCCCTTGATGGTAGCCAACCATTCCTCATGATCATACTCATCCTCCACATACGGAACCCCCTGCGCTTCCAGGAAGCGCATCAGCTCGTGCTTGCGAATCTCAAACTCCTGCAAGGGATAAATGTTACTGTTGCTGAAATATACCGTCGGCTTCATGCCGTTGCGAAGCATACACTCTACAATCGCTGACGAACAAGGCGCACAGCAGGCATGCAGCAACACATCATGACCTTCAGCCTTGCTACCATCAGGAAGTGATAGTTTCACGAATTTATATTGTTCTTCTACTGGAATCTTCATTTTACTTGGAACTTTTTACTTTGAACTTGAAACTTGGAACTTTATGATTAGTTTTCATACTGAATACTCTTCAAATTCACAAGAAATAAAGTGAGGAGAAAAGGGATATTTGGGAGAAGGATATAAAAAAACAAATGGAGTACAGTCGTCTCGACACCCCCCATTTGCCCAAATATATGCGAAAACTAGTGCAAAGATACGATTTTTATTCGTATTCACAAAAGTTTCGGCAAATATTTACCACAATCTTTGTGTTTTAAGAGAGTATTTGTATTTTATTAACGTATGCACATCATTTTAAAGTCCTTTTTAACGTTATTACCGTCATCTCAGGCCATGCTCCCAATCGGAACGGAAAGGAACCGCCGATACCCGAAGAAACGTTCAGCATCTGGCTACCTTTGCGATAAACACCACCCCACTCCTTGAATGCCATGCGGGCTGGTGTCCACTTGCCTATCTGCAACTGTCCCGCATGTGTATGTCCTGCCAGTGTCAGCTGGATAGGTCTGTCCCATACCTCTCTGCGCCAGTGATGCGGATCATGGGTCAGCAGAATCCTGAATCCGTCCTTCCCCAGTCCCTTCATCGCCTTCGGCAACTTGCTGCGGTTACTGAAAGGAGGCTGCCCCGCATTCTCCACACCGATGATATCGATGGAAGCCATACCATGACTCACAGTGAAATGGTCGTTCATCAACTGATGCCAACCCAACTGGCATTGATAGTTATAGAGCAGCTTCCAGTTGTTTCTCAGTCCTGCTATCGTATGATTGTTGCCATATTCGCAGTAATCGTGATTGCCCCATACCGAGAAGATGCCATCGTGGGCATGCAGCTGTTTCAGCGTTTCCAGATAAGGCTCCACCTCCCTGGCATCATTGTTCACCAGATCGCCCGTAAAGAGCATCATGTCCGGTTCCTCATTATTGGCAGCATCCACCACCTTCTGCACGAAGTCACTATCCTTCGGGAAAGAACCCAGATGAAAATCAGTGAAATGCAACAGACGGTAACCGTCAAAGTAAGGTGGAAGGTCGGGCGATTCATAGGTTACGTACCGTATCTCCAACCGCTTCCAGCCCTCAATGAATCCGAAGGCAAACCATCCCATCAGCGCCAGCGCCGGAAGGAGGGCAAAGAACCACGGCAACATGAAATCGAAGAGGATGAACACCACCTTTGGCATCACCGAAAACAGAATCGTAGTGAAGAGGATGCGGACGGAGAGCTTATGGAAGAAGCCCATCTGCAGCCCTACCTCTGCTAGCAGAAGCAGCAAGGAAGGCACCCACCATAGAATGGCTAGCGCCAAAGGCCACCCGCTCACTCCCAGATGCCAGAGCCAGATGTCGGGCAAGAGAGCAAGCCCTGCCATACCTATTATATATAAGAAGGATCTGAATATCCTTTTAATTATCTTTTTCATTTACCTGTTCAAGTATTTCTACGGTGCAAAGGTACATAAAAATCTGCTTAACCGTTCATGTTTGTAGATGTTTAACTTTATTTTTTTTGCCAATTCATCAGATTGCAGTATCTTTGCAAGCCGTAAACTGTAAAAAACATCATCAATAAATATGGCAAGAAGACTCAGAAAGAAAAGAATAGCTATCATATTGCTCACATTCACGGCCATCGTCGCATGGTCTACACATAGTTGCGTATCGCGCTGCACCTCATCTTCGGATAAGGAGAAGGCAAAGGATACGCTCCCCAAGGCGCATATCAACGATTCCATCAGCAATGCCCTCACCGAGGGAAAGGAATATCACAAGATGGATTCGCTCGTGGAGAGATACCTCAAGCGATGGGAAATCAACGGTGCACAGCTCGTCATCACCCGCAACGACTCCCTGCTCTATGCCCGCGGTTTCGGATGGGCAGACAAGGAGAGGGGCATCCGAATGGAACCGAACATGCTGATGCGCTTCGCTTCCATTTCCAAGCTCATCACCGCCGTAGGCATCATGAAACTGCAGGAAATGAAGAAGCTCAAGATGAACGAGAAGGTATTCGGACCGAAGGGAATCCTGAACGATACCACCTACAATAACAGTATCAAGGACCAGCGCTACTACAATATCACCGTAGAACAGCTGCTGCGCCATCAGGCAGGTTTCAACAACTATGCCGGCGACCCGGTATCCTCTACCCGCTACATCATGATGCAGAACCATCTCACTACTCCTCCTGACCATAAGACCCTGCTCAAGATTCTCCTGAAGCGCCATCTGGGTTATACGCCGGGCGAGGGCAAATGCTACAGCAATCTGGGCTACATGATTCTCTCGATGATTATCGAGAAGAAGAGCAGAATGAAGTACGAGAACTTCATGCAGAAGTACGTGCTCCAGCCTGCCGGATGCTACGACATGCATATTGCTGGCACCTACTACAAGGACCGCCGTCCTAACGAGACGAAATATTACATGCACCAGGGCAGCATCCCGGTATATGAATACAACAACAGTGGCAGAATGGTAGAAAAGTGTTATGGCGATACCGACCTTCCTCGCCTCTCCGGTGCCGGAGCATGGTGTGGTTCCGCAGCCGAGTTGAGCCGTCTCATCGCCAGCATCGACGGTATGCCTCATGTCAAGGATATCCTCAGCAAGAAGAGCATCCAGTTCATGACTACCGAGCAGCCCGACCATCAGTATTCCATCGGTTGGAACTACACTCCAAAGAGCAATGGTCCGTGGATTCGTACCGGTTCTCTTGCCGGCACCTCTGCCATTGTCCTGAAGTACCCCGACGGCCAGTGCTGGATTCTCATCACCAACACCTCCACCTGGAAGGGTCACGGCTTCAGCAACGACACCGTGGCATTCTTTGAGAAGCTCCGCAAGCAGTTCATGGCAGATATGCCGAAGAAGGATTTGTTCATATAGTGAAGGAAAATAAAAGTTGGTGCATAACAGATGGTCACCGCTCGCACAACACTTGATGTGCGAGCGCATATCAGCTGTTATGCAAGCGCACAACAGCTGTTGTGCGGCCGGAGATACTAAATAACTCAGAAATATATCCTGTCTTTTCCGACAATATATCTTTAATATACGAATAAAAGAGGGTGCATCATAAATTCATGATACACCCTCTTTTCGTTTTTTATCAACTATTATAAACTTGTCAAACCAAGTTTCTCCTATCTTACGGCAACCTTCTGTCCCTTAGCCTGAGCACAGGACTGGGTGGATGCCTTTACGATATATACTCCGGATGGAACACGGAGAATCATTCTCTGCTTATCAGGCAACTGATAACTGTGAACCCTCTTGCCATCCAAGGTAAATACCTCTACCCTACCCAACTTCTCACCATTCAAGGCAGATACAACAATCATGCCCGCTGCAGGTGAATAAACCTTCAGCTGATTACTTTCAGCCTCAGCCTCAATCTGCTGAATACCGGTAGTACCACGAGTCTGGGTCAGGAAGTATCTGCCATGCTCATTTGCCAGAATGCTCACCTCATTGCCATCCTGCAGTTCGGTATACTGTCCGTTGGCAGCATCATAGAGATAAAGCGGAGCATCGAGCTTGGCAACCCCCTTGAAGTCAAGGTTCACCATTTCGTTCTTTTCACCATTCTCCATGATGACACCCATTGGCATCCATTCAATCTTAGGAGTAGCATTCACCGCCACAGCCTGAGAACCAGCCACGGTATAAACCTGCGGAACATCCTTGAGGTTCTGATCATACAGCAGATCCACATCCTCCTGATCATCATAGTCGGCAGAAGCCTCCGGACGCAAGGCGATGCGTGCCCTAGAAGTCTGGCCGTTTGAATTCTCTGTCGTTGCTTCAATGTTCTTTACATAGTCAGATGCCATCAGCAGGCCAGGAGTAATGGTGCGGTCAACACACATCGTAGAAGTGAACTTTACATCTGAAACTGTTGTATCCTCTTTCTTCTTGACAAAGAACGACTGGGTAGGCTGGATAGCATAGTTCTGCTTATCCAATTCTTTAGAAGAAATAGGCTTTACCTCACCATTCTCTACAATCCAAATAGCGTTCTGCAAACCAGTATTGGCTTCGAAGAACTTCTTCAGAGAGATAGAGCAGGTATATGGATTAGCCACGAGATAGAAACCGCTGTTGTTATCAGTTCCCAAGTTCTGAGTCATCTCTGCGAGATGCTTCTCATCGTTATTGAAAGCAACGAGGAGCTTGCCATGGCCTGTGCCCTTTTCAACGGCTGCAGATTTATTGCCAGAAGTCGTTTTTCCATCATAATCGAAGTACTGATAGTTAGTATCTTCCTTTGGCAAACGGAGAATCGCATTTGGCAATGGAGTACCATCTGTAGGTCTCTTTGGCAAGAGCGCATTACCAGCCTTGATAGCGAAGCCACCGAATGTTGTTCCATCTGCGGCATATCTCTCGTCCACCTTATTATATACGTGGCTCCAATAGCCGAGATTGAGATTCATATCATCAGTCTTTGCACCTTCAGGATAATGAGATGCAGGATAACTCTCAGGTGTGATCTCCTCTACTCCACTCTTCATCCAAGCTCTCTGATAAACCGGATACTTGCTTCGGCTATATACATCAGAAGTACCATCAGCAGCCTTATCATCAAAGTTGATATCCGTAAACGCCTTGGTTTCCTGTCGTCCGTCCTTTGCCGGCACATACATATCACCTGCGTAGATATACTGCAGAGGCGAAGCCATGGTGTACCACTTGTTAGGCACCAGCTCCTTTTCTACCCAAGCCTTGTCATATACCAGATAGCACTGGTCGCGAAGCTCGCCCTGAGGCTTGAAGTAAATCTGATGGCAGGTATTGCCATAGAACTTCTCGCACTTCAGATTACCTGCTTCCAATCCCTTATCAGCAGCTGCTTCATCCCAGTAAGTCATAATATCATACTGGATATACTTCGTAGCCTCATTACCCTTACCGTTAGTCAGCTTGGTAGCAATCTTATTGGTTTCACGATAAACGATATTGCCGAGGTCAGGGAATGGCAAACCATTCAGATTGCCGATGGTTACCTTGGTAAACTTCATTGGCACATAGCTGTTCTGAGTAGGAATATCTATCTTCGATGCAGATGCTGCCGCAGAAGTACTGCTGCCATAAGTCTGATAATCGGTATAATCCTTATCATACAAATCAGTAGAAGATGAGCGATGCCAGTTATCATCATTATTCCAGTTGGCATTCATACCACCATCGGCAGTAGGATACCAGGTAATGAACTCTGGTACAATCTTCACCTTGAGATAAGACTCGCCAGGGCAGTTGGTAGTTCCCGCAGAAGCAGCTCTCTTCTCGTAAACGAATCGGAGAACATAGTAATATCCTTCGTGGAAATCAGCAACTGCAGCATCATCAAACTTGAGGTTGAGAGTAGCCTGAGTCTTTTTATCAAAAGCTGGCAACTCAGCTTTCTTCAATGTGGCAACCAGTGTATTCAGCTTCTTTTCCCATAAAGGATCATTCGTAGATGCAACATACACCTTTGTCGAAGCGTCAGCAGAAGTACCATTGTCATCAATGAAAGTAAGTGGCTCAGTAATAGCTGTTCCATCTCTCATCGTAGCACTATGAAGAGGTACCTTCAAATATCCCTTAGAAGCCTTCAACTTCTCCAGCTGTGGCAAACCGATACGAAGCGATGCCTCATAACTGCCATCATTGAATGGATAATCCACATCATTGAAACCGAAGTTAAGCTGTGGGCCATCCTTCATTACACGCAATGGTACTGGTATTGCACTAGTACACAACAGATAGGTCTTGCCATTTGGCGCAGTATATTCAATATAGTCATTATTCTGAGTTCCTTCAGGCTTCATATATATATTATGAATCGTACCCAAAGTAAGCTTATCCTTACTGATGGTGATTTCATTGCTGGCAGGTGCAGAAGGATCCACCTTATTTGTTTCACCAGTACCATCGATATACCAAATGAACTTAACACCATCCAATGTAATCTTACCACCATTATAAGGGTCAGTTGTTGTCAATTGTCCCTTGATTTTAACCTCATAGTTGTCAGCTTGATCGCAAGGAATCTTATAATCCGTTACGATATTGCCCTTGGTATCAGTAATGATTGGATGCTGGCTAACCATTTCAAACCAGTTACTGTACAACGAGCAGACCTCAGCAGGTGTACCCCAATTAGCATTTCCCTTGGCTGGATCTTCTGTAGATACAGATACATAATACTTCTTACCCGTAGTCAAAGAAAAGTCCTTATTGCTGATAACAATATAGGTTTCACCTTCACTATCCTTCTCGATCATAGGAGTACCGTCTATTTTATACTGATTGCAAGTTTCCTCTGAATCGAATACGTCAACAGTTCCATATTTATTGCTCTTGTATTCAATTTTTGTTCCATCAGATGTATTAACCAGTTCCGTCCAATAGTAAGGATTACTCTCATCAGTACCTTCTACAGGCTTACCTTCCTCATTGACAAAACGGAAGTATATTTTAGTCTGTCCTTTATGTCCGGTAATTGCATTCAATGTCTCGTGGATAGCACGTATCTTCAGTTTGATGGTTCCAGTTGTAGCACCGTTACATACCGGCTTTTCCTGAATCACCTGAACCTTAGCCGGCGCAAGATACATACGGATATCATCTACGGCATAGTCGGCACCATCAGTATTGTTACAGTAATTATCAATCTCCAGTCGGAAATCTGAATACTGCTCTACATTTGACTCTTTTTGCAAAGTAATCTTACCATATACCTGGTACCAAGTTGCCGGTTTCAAGTCTTCTACATTAGTCTTAAAATCACCAGACGCAAAACTATGTATCAGGTGTTTTTCAACAATATCATCATTGACATTTCTTTTAACACCAAATAGTTTAAACATAATCTGTGGCTTAGTATCCGCTTTAGTCATGTCAGCAACACCCGCTGTGAAGATAAGTTGCTGTCCTGTACAGAGATCTGCCGTGAAATCTGCAGCGGCGATTTTTCTACTTTCGTCTGATGCATCCACATAGAGGAAGTGGCCATACTGAGAACCATTGGTTATCTCATAAGTCTTATCATATAATTGTCCAGTTTGCCACCAAAGATATCCATCGCTAAGTGACTCACCATTACCGGAAATGCTATTAACATTGGCAGATTTATACAAGCAATAATCTCCATGAAGTGGAGAATGACCGATAGTCTTCAGACCATTATAATTAGTAGCATCATAGTCGATCAAATCACGATATACGAAACTATAAGCACGGCGATCCCATTTAGATGGTAATCGGTCCTGGTTGTCATCCGGACTTGTAGGAGCAGCCACAGTCTGTTCTACATCATCGTCATCAAATGTAATAGGCTTAGTAGCCATTTTATAATGCTCATCAAGATAACTAATCTGTCTGTTATTTAATCCAGCCTTAGTTATCTCATCTTTTGTCATTGGATGATTATTCATGAATCGAACATCAAAGTTGGCTATAGGGCAACGATGATCTTCACCATCCATGGCATAAGCAACGATGTATACAGGATCTCCATAGGTAAATGTATAATTCTTAGTAGATCCTGTCATAGATGCAGGCATCCATTTGTCGTTAAGCTTACCCATCGTCAAATTAAAGAAACGACTACTCTCGTTCCCAAAATCATTTAACTTTAGATAATATGTCTTGGTCTTATCGTATGCCCACCATTCAATCTTAGTTGCCTTACATAATTTTGTTACATTGAAATCTGATTCTACGAGTTTATCCTTTTCATCAGCATAATATACTCGATGCGTGAAACCATTGATGGTAGTACCCTCTGGAGTAGTAGTTGTCGTATATACACCATCTATCAATGGATGGAAATAATATTTCGTAGCATCTGATAATTCCAGTCGAAGAGTAACAATAGAAGAACTTTTATCCTTCATACCAACTGTTATATACTTACCATCCTCATAAGTTCTATAACCTGCTCTTTCAAGATTTTTGCCAATAGCCGTATTCATAATATCGTCTGCTAACTTCTTGGCAGAACGGATATGGAAAATGTATCTGATAGAGAGCGTTGGCTCATGTACCAGATAAGTTTTTGTTGCATCCAAACCATCAATATAACGGCTCACGTCGCAGGCAATATCTTCACCAGCCCATCCTTCAGACGAAGCTCCTGCAGGTGCAGTATATGTAACACCAACATTTTTACTAACTGGTAATTGAGGGAGATTGAAAGCAAACAAGCCATAGTCAATTCTTCCTGATTTTATGTTATGTAGAAGAGTCTTTGCTCCAGGGCCTTCATTGGGTTTGATACTAGTACTAGCTTCATCTGTTTTAAAATCATACCATCTGAAATAGCCCTGTGGTTCAAGTGGTGATCCCGATCCTATTTCATTTTCATATTTGTCGAAAGGCAATACCAACTCAACTTGCTCATTATCTTCTTTGATATAGACATAGTACTCCCATTCAGCAGTCTGCTGCCTACCCTTTTCATCTAATGCAGTATTAGCATGGCCTTCATAATGCTTGAAAGGCATGCTATACTTATCCAAAAGCTGAACATTAAACTTTGCCTTCAAAGCAGGTTCTTTTGTTACAAAACCATACTCTGTGGTTGGCGTTTCATCTGAGATGACACAAGATAAAATGACATCATTCAAATTCAAACCTTCTGGGAGAGTAAAACGAGCCTTTAAAAGATTAGAATAGCCAGAAATATCATTACTCAAAAAGCCTGTCCAATATATTTTTTCTTGTTGTAACAAAGAACTATTATTACAAGTCGCACCTTCAATAGGTGAACCATCTTTTTTACAAAGAGTCCAACGAACATAAAGGTTTGTAATATCAGTAAGTTTTTGCACACCTAATTTTTCCATTATAAAATCGGTACAATCAGAAGATGTTAAATCTATTGTTGTACTATTATTATTATATAGAAAATTAACTGACTTTACATTCTCTCCTGAAGGATCTTCTGATTTCACCAATTTAATGTTATCTAAATCCTTTTGGCTCAAAATATTATATGTTATTTTGGCTTCAATATGAGGCTCAACAATTATCAATTTATTAGAAATCTCCGGCATTTCAGAAGAAGCAGAAACTTGAATTGTATAGTCAGTAATATTAGTCCCTGCAGGACAAGTAAAAGTATAATTTAAATCTGAAGAAGAAACAGTTCCCCAGTCACTCTTCGGATTTAAATAATATATACTTTTATTATTTAAATATGTCCAAGGATTACCCCAAGGATAGCCAGACAATTCTCTATTCTGAATGTCAGGAGATATAGTAAAAGTTGAAGGATCTACTAATTTTCCGTTCTTATCAAAAATTGATATTCGAACATAAAGTGGCTTATCCTTCAAACTCAAATTTTCCCCATTAGTAGTCCAAATACCTGATTTAGAAAGATACTTAATAATGTTTGAAATTTGAACATTACCATTATCAAGTTTATCATTATCTATTACAAACAAATCATTATATTCGCAAGGCTTAGAACTTGTATTAAATAAAGGAATATTGTCCTGAGAAAGAACAGTAAAAGTAATTTTCTTTTCAGCAACAGATGTATCCAATTGTTTTAATTTTTCATCTGATGATGTCAAAACCACTAGATGATAATTTGCAGTATTACCATCTTTTGCTGTTATCTCAACATTATCATAAGAATTAAAATTATTATTAACCACAAGTACATTCCCATTAAGAGTACCTGCCCAATAAGTACTGTTTATTTCGACTTTTTCACCAGCAGAGTTTTCTATATACCACAAAGAATAATTGCCAGATGGGATTACACCATCAACGGCAACTTTTAAGCTCCCATTATCCAATAGAGCATACTTAGAAATCTCCGTTAATCCCCATATAGCATTTGGCAGCAATGCAAGCATTGCTACCAACATATATCTCATTACACTATTAAAAATCTTAGACTTAAACATAAGCTTCAATGTTTTTTAATATTAGTATATTATTCTATTTATATCTATAAATTTGTCTCGTATATTTACGAGCAGCATAGCTTCTTAAATCCTTGGTGAAAAGTATCTTATATATAAGTTCTTTTCCTGAGGCACCTGGCACAGGGACGGTGACCTTGTAGAGGGCACTCTGCTTATCGGCAGCATCATCATTGAAGATACCTTCGAAATAGCCGGTGGTTGTATTCCATGATGGAAGACCTTTAAACACCTTATGGGCATTCGCAGTAGCAGCTGCGGCATCAGCCATACCATCTTCTTGGATTAACTCCCATTTAACATTGGTATAATCGATGGTTCCAGACACATCGGTATCATCGGCATGCACTACTTTTGGCTGGATATGGAATTCCTCTTCCGGGTAATAACAGGTATAGGAAAGAGTGGTTCCGTTATCTCTTATGGATGGATAGAGACCGATGGCAGTGAAGGACTGAACATCAAACTTCAACTTATAATCATCTAATGAGATTGGGAGAATGTGATGGTCGTTGCGAGCTATCGTTGTCCAATCCTTGAACAAGGCGTAACGCTTGACTCCTGCTGAAGTATTCAGGTTGATGATGAAATACTTGGAAGTATTGCCCGCTGCGCTTTCATTCACATAGAACGAAATCTCATTCTCTGTTTCGTATTTATCTACCTTCGCTGGTATTGTCTTAGTCAGCTTATAAGTATAATTCTCCGTTGCAGCCTGCCCTACCAGATTCGGAATACATTTAACCTGATCCTTATCTGCACCAGTTAGGTTAGATGAACCAGTAGCACCAGAGGTTCCGGAAACATCTAAATGCTTTGGCAACAACATGATGTTACCATCTGTATTAACACCAGTTGAAGGATTTGAAGTTACATCACTCAACGTAATATCTTTGATTTCCAATGGAGTAGCACTTGGATTCTTAAACTTTAATGTAACCTTTGCCAGCATTCTTACTACCCAAAGCTCTGTTTTATCAGGCTTACCGGAAGCATCAATTTTTACTTCCTGCTTATTGCTCATTGGAATGCCTTTACAAGTTGCTGCATTCACATCAAAACCATTGCCATCCATCTTCCACTGCTTGGTGTCGAAATCGACGGACGCACCTTTAGAGATACCTAGTTCTGTAGCTGTAAGATTGGCAAAGGAATAGACCTGATAGGTGGCATTCTCTTTAGGAAGATCTGTTATCGCAACATCATCTTTAATACGATTACCATCCGATACATTGTTGTTCTCTGCAAAAGAAACAACCACGCCGTCTTTTACAAAGGCTACAACCCAGCTCTTCATGTTTTCAGCAGGTATGCCATCTTTCCATGTTAACTCTGTAGCTCTGGTTCCAGAAGAAGGAGCTGTAGAAAGAGTCATGTGGACGGTAACCTTGTCGCCTGGGTTAACGCCTCCACTGTCTCCCTGTATAGGGTCAGCACTATCTGTGGAGCAAGCCGTCATAAAGGCTAGCACCATCAGAATCAATGCCGTATGTATCGTCTTAATCGTTTTCATTTTCTCTGAAAGTTTAATTTCAAACTATACTTTCTGTTTATCTGTTTGTTTCGTTTTTACATTGTAGTCTCGTCGTGAGTATAGGTTGCCCATTTTCTCATGTTGAGGGTAATCTTCATTCCATCCGGTCCCTTGCCAGTAATTCCATCAATACGAACCCGATAGATGTTATTGCGGACTATGCCGTAATGCATTATATCATTAGTTGTACCACTACCTGTAGGGTCGCTATGACGAATGATGTAGGTGTAGCATCTTGGAGTACCGACTGCACCCGTTTTAGGACTACCGAATATACCCTTAGCCATATCTTCAGCTGTAGCAACTTGCCATTGATCTGCATCATAATATGTACCCTTAAACACCAATCCCGTTGATGTTTCTGGAGAATTATCAAAGGAAGTATTCTCCATAACATAGTCGAGAATATAGTATTTATAATTATACGGAGTTGTGGCTTTTGCATTATCATTATCTTTACCATGACTTTTATCAGCATTCTTCACCTTATAAAAATCAGAGAAACTCATTGACTCCCAATCAGTAATACTTTTCTTTCCATTACGATAAGCAACTCCTGTACGACTAATTGTCCATGGACAAATTACATAGTTCGTTGAATTATGATTTGCATCTTCTGTTTCTTTTAAATTGTAATTTACAGTCGTTTTGTCGTTACCATCAGTAACTCTCTTTATGAGGTATTCACCTGAGGTTAAATCGTTATATGGCATAACAGACTCTAAAACAAAACCACCAATAACATTATTCGATGCATCGGTTACATTATAATTATATGTATATGTGCTTGGCGTTGTGTTCTTGTTTTCCTGCCTATAAGCATTTGGCATGATATCAATACGAGCTGCCAGTCTTTCAATATCTACATCTACAAGATAAGGATCTTCCTGAGAACCTATATGTCCATCAGGAGTTAGTTGGGCATCCTTTAAGGATGACATCAAGAAGTTGCTTGATTTTGTTATATCTGCATCATCTCGTGTACAAACATCCATAATAAGTTTATCGCGGATATCTTTCAATGTTTTACCTTGCCATTCAGAAGTCATATCACCAGCATTAGCAACTACAAGCAGATGATAGTTCTTTTCAATAATTGCATTCTGTATCTGTATCGGTGCAGATTGCCATATTCTAGAATTACCACCACTAGTTGTAGAGAAGTGCTGAAAGTAAATAACCTTTTCTATGATGGCACCATCATCACTCATATCATTCTTGGAAGATGAATAAAGCAATAAGTTTAAGTTGGTAACGGTTCGCTCATTAATTTCACCTACATCATCTCCATCTCCATCCTCTCCACCAGAAGGATTCTCTGTAAAATGATACTTGTCATCTTCACCTGCCCTACTCGCTCGTGTATCTCCACTACCATCCACTGTTACCTTTACCTGCAGATATGTCTTCATATCCTTGTTGGGCATAGGCGAATCGCAAGTGTTGTCGCTCGCACAGGATGCGAACGACATCACCAGCATAAGGGCTAGCAATGAGAGGGTTATTGTCTTTATCTTAAACATACACTTTCTTTTTTTGAATCGGCTTATGGGAAGCCGGGTAGGACATATTAATTGAGTTCTTCGAACTGGATGCGCTTGCTCCAACTCAGTACATTCACGCTGATGGTGATGTAGCAATACTTGAGCTTGCCACCCTGAATAAAGAACTGAAGTTTGTAATCATAGGCACGGTCCAGGAATTCCTGTGCACTGTAACTGTACTCCTCACTGGTGCGAAGACGACTCAAGAGGTCAGGAAGATTTACATTTACTACTGTATTTCCGGTCTCTTTACTCTTGATGAGGAGATGACCGTCCTGTTTGTAATCATCGTGCTTCAGAATGCGGGAAGTCATGAAGTCGGCATGAGCTATCTTGCCCTGCTCGGTTTCATCCACCGTATTCCATGTAGCATGAGGGGTATAAACCACCTTACGGCTTTCGTCGAGAGAGTTGTCCCAAAGGATGCGGGCATTATGATCCTCAATGGTCATTGTGTAGTCGTTGACATCCATATCCTGTGGAGAGTCAAGGTCACGCAGTGCCACATTGATTTTCTTTGTATCACGAACCAGCGGAATGGTAGCATAGGCTGCTTCAGAGGAAGAAACCTCTACGGATTCGAGCATCTTGCCATGCCAAAGGGTGTCCAATGGCATGGCATGATTCTCAACTTCATCATAATCACCACGGCTCTGATGGTCGAGGTTCACCTCCAACTTCTTGATATTGTCGCCCTTAGCCAGTTCTGTACGAACGAACTTGGCGCGACCGGATTGCAGTTGGTCAGCATAAGCATTCTGTCCTGCGAGAGCAAGGAACTGATATTTGCCAGGCTGTAGGTTCTCGACGTGCATTACATAATTTGGGTCTTTGAGAGGCGATGATAGCGCAGAATTCGTCTCGGTCTGTTGGGTTATATAGTTTCCGTTCTCGTCGAATACATACAGCGTTACCTGTCCAACATGGTCATTGAACATGTCGGCACGCTGGAGGTTATAATCATACTTAAACTTCACATATACACCATTAGGGCAGTCGCTGTAGTCTTGGTGCCACATATCGTTGCACGAGGTGACGACTGTCAGGGTCATGGCAGCAGCCATGACACCCTTCAACCATTTATTTATCTTCTGCGCTATCATATCGCTAATCAATTATTGTTTTCTATATTTATCTTATAATGTATCAAATTACTGACCGAGAATTGCTTTCTGTGTACGCTTAGCCCAAGAGAGGACGTTGATCTTGACAGAGATGTAACTCTTCAAATTATCATCTGGTGTAGGATCCTTCTTTACATCAAGTTCATCTGGAGTTGCTGCACCAAGTCGACTTACGCCAGTAATATCCAAATCATACCAGTTGTTACGAAGCACACCATAACGACCTAACCAATTAGCTTCGTTAGGAGTTGGGTATGAAATACCTGAAGTTTTTGTAGAAGGATTCCAAGGAGTAAGCTCATCACCAAAGTGCTTAATCAAGATATTATAATAAGAATAACCACCCTTATATTCTACAACCTTGATATTGTTAGCAAGAGATGTTAATACAGCAGCATCGGTTACGTCTTTTGTAGTAGCTGTACCACCGGCAGTTGGTGTAAAGGTCAAAACTAGCTTATTGAAAGTAACCGCACCAGCGTTATCTGAAAAATCAACATCAGAGACAGTAATCTTACCATCCTCTGAAACAGTAGAGAAATATTTAGTCTTCAAAGAAGACTCAGTATTCTCAGCCAAGAACTGATTACCAACCTTTGTTTTTGCATTTTCTAATGAATAAACAACATCTTTACCTCCATTAATTGTATAGAAAGTAGTACCACCAGTATAAGAATCAGGAGTAATCTTCATCTTTACAATAGCAGTAGTAGTATTACAAACATTCTGATGATCTACATCAAAGGTGTTTTCATAACAATAGGTAGTAGCATTCTTGCCTAATGTCAAATTCGCATCTCCTACAGTTGGATCCGAAGCAAATGGAGCATCCGTATCATAATTAATATCCTTTCCCCAATATGTACGATACTTATTAGCAGCAGGATCTGATGACACATTAGTCTTAATCAAGTTTATACCTGCAAAACGATAAGGATTAGCGTCAAAAGCTGATTTATCAGCACCAGAGAGAAAATCTGCTCCATTTGATGTTAAATTATTCCAAGCGTTATCATATTGACGAACCAAATAAGAAGACTTATTTACATTAGCCAAGTTCCAACCCACCAAAGTGTATTCAAAATTCTTAGCAGTTGCACCATCAGCAGAAAGAGTTTCTGTTGAAGTACCAGAACCTGTCATACCTAATGTAACCTTAGAAGCTACACGCTCAACAAAAACATCAGCAGCAGGATTAGCTTTTGCTTCTGCTTCGGTCTTAAAGATAGATGTAGTTACATCAGCCAAAACTGTAGCATCATCAAATGCTGCAGTACCTGGTTTAGTTACAACAGGAACATTAGTCATCATCAAGTTATCTTTAACAAAATCACCTTTAACTTTAAGCTTAGAGAAAGCAGAGAAATTCCCAGTGAATGGAATACTATTAACGGTTATAGTATGATCTGTGCCCACATTAATATTGGAGCCTTTATTAACAAGAACAAAAGCATAAATATTACCACTTGCAGAAATAGAACTAATCTCTTGAACCTTAGTCAATTGAGTTGAAATCTGAACATTATTCTCGATATTATTCTTTTTCAAGCCATCCAAGTTATATGCTCCTTGAAATACAGCATCATTTTCATTTGCACCAGCAAACAAAAGTAAAGCTGCATCATTTACTTTATATTCCTCAGCAACTCCATCAGCCGTAACATCATTGGCTGCTCTTGATACATTCTTACCTTGTGTAGGCAAGTTCAAAGAGATATTAATATATCCCTTACCTGTCTCATTGAAACCTGTGTTGCTACCAGCGATATCATCACTGCTTGAACAAGAACCGAGCATCAGACCTGCCAATACTGCGGAAAACAATAACGATTTTTTCATACTTGATATAATTTGATAGTTTATTATTTATTCTATATTTACACAATCAATATTTTGCTTTTTCTAAATTTAGTATATAGCACTTGCTTTTTATAGATTTTCGAGATTCTCCTGAGCAGCCTTGACACCAGCCTTGGCTGCCAAGCCGAAGTAATGGCGAGCCTGCTGGTCATTTCCCTTCAATGCCTCGTATACACCACGAGCATTCTGAGCCGCAGGACTGTTGCCAGCCTTGTCAAGATAAGCCTTGGCACCATCGGCATCACCGGCATTCAAACGGGTATTGGCTGCATTGAGATTGGCAGTTTCGTTCTCTGGGAACATGCGGACGGCTATCTCCATCACGTCGTTAAACTCCTTACTGCCAGGTTCATAGGTCTGGGCTACCAGGAACATCTCTTCCTGACTGAGCTGCTGTGGCTTGGTCTTGATAATCTCCTTTGCCTCAGCCACATCGAATGGCTTTACCTTATACGTGATATGGTAGTCGGAATGGCGGAGGGCAGGATACCAGGTATCAAGCATGAAGCGATACTCTGATGGATACAGCTTCTTGATTTTCTGCTCACGGGCATCCGGATCCATCTTCTCATCATTGGCGATTGCCAGAATCTCTGCCTTATGCTCCAGGTTACTCTCCTTGAGATAGTTGCGGAGACCATCCCAATCCTCTGCCGTAGAAGAAACGGTGAAGAGCTTGGTTGGCAGGGCTACCATACGGCGAACATAATCAGTAAGGGTCTTGGCACGGTTCTTTGCCAGATAGTCATTATGACTGTAAGGACTCTCAGGAGAAGCATAACCATGAATGTTGATTCCGCTCACCTCCAGGTTCTTATCATCTTTCAGAGCATTGATGGTTCTTACGATGCTGTCCAACTGAGCCGGATTGCGACGGTAGTCGGCATGAAGCTCTATCTTGTTGACTGGGAAGTCGATATAAGCACGCTTATCGAGATGACGAACCTTGATTGCCTCTACGGCAGGACGTACGAAGACAGCCTGTGGCTGACGGCGATGGCGAAGATGGAAATCATTTCCCTCCTCCAGGTTGCCACATCCACAAAGATCTTCGTGCATATTGAGATCGTAGTTCTTCATGACTCCCGCCACAGGAATGGAAGCGGTATACTTAAGGGTCTGTGCCTGCTTGTTGTTACGGCGAACCACCATCGCCTTTGGCGAAAGGTTCAGATGTTTGTTCTCTACCCCACGTTCATACATAATCTGCTGGCGTTTTCCGTTGATGACAATCTCAGGCAACTTATATTCCAACTTCTGACTCTTGAAGATAGGAGTATATACCAGCTGGGTATTGGTAGGAAGGTTAAGCGAATCGAGGTTGAGATCCATCGATACCGTCAAAGCGTTATTCTGCTGCGCCACCTGCACATTGCTAACCTGAATCTTGTTGGCAGCCAGTTTTACTTCATGACAGTTCTGTGCCATAACAGTTGCAGGAGCCATCAATAAGGCAGCATATAATAAATAGGTGGTATTTCTTGAAAGTTTCATGATCATTAATGTTAAAAGGGGTTATAACATATAAATGAGGGAGAGGGCAGCCTTGGTAGGACCCACATAGTTGTCGTGGGAAGATTTCAACTTCTCACCACAGTTGCCACACTTGAACTTGTCATACTGGATGTAGTCGTAGCCAATGCCAATGGATGTTTCCAGGTTCCAGTGCTTGGAAAGTGGCCACTGATAACCAGCGGTGACACCACCACCTACGTACCATCCCTCATAGCGATGGTCGCGCAAGTCCTTAAACATACCGAAAGGTAACTTGACGCCTCCGGCATTAAACTGTCCACCCATAGCATGAGCACCGAGGAACCAGCCATTGAAGTTCTGGCAGAACCAATAGCGGTATTCCGGCATTACAAGCCAGTGGCGGAGACTAGACTGATCACCTCCTGACTGCTTCCAAGGATTGAAGCCTACGAATACCTGAGCGGTATGCTTCTTCCCCACGGAAGTTTCAAGTCCGATATTGGGTGTTGTTGTTGCCCAATACAGCAAATTGCTCTTTACCCCAATGTTCTGCGAAAAGCCGTTCATCGAGATCAACATCAGTAGCATGGTTGCTAAAGACATTTTCATCACCATTGTTTTACACATAATTAATAAATAGTTTAATATGTAATTTGGTTTATATATTTCTTTCGTATATCTAGGTTTATTTGGAGCATACAAATGGTTGTAACTCTAATTCATCTGGGTATACTTTTACTTATAATTCATCATTTGCTTTGAAGTTCTTACTTTATCATTTGCTTTTTCTAGAACTTTATTAATTTGCTGCTGCAAAAATATGAAGAATTTGTGAAAATGGGGGAGGCCGTCCGAAAACTTAATTAGGGAAGCAAACAATTGAATTGAGCATTT
>OLGI01001121.1_pt1 | contig 24312 bp, 19 predicted proteins | sample 1605221 | NCBI WGS metagenome assembly OLGI01 (sample SAMEA3888915, study PRJEB22519) | human gut metagenome | biome: human gut; feature: human-associated habitat; material: faeces | place: Denmark | collected 2010 | reverse complement strand
AACCCACCGGCGCGCTGGATTCCCACACCGGACGGGAGGTGCTGGACATGCTGAAAAAGCTCCATGACGCCGGGAACACCGTGGTTCTCATCACACATGACAACTCCATCGCCGTGCAGGCCCAGCGGATCATCCGTCTGGAGGACGGCCATGTGATCTATGACGGGGACGCCCATGACCCCAAGGCTGTGGTGTCCCCCAATCTGACTGGAGAGGGGGCGGGGGCATGAACTTGCTGGAAACCTTCCAGATGGCGGTGAAAAACATCCTCAGCAGCAAGGTCCGAACGCTGCTGACCATGCTGGGCATCATCATCGGCGTGTGCGCCGTCATTGTCATCGTGGGCCTTGGCAACGGTATGCAGGGCTATATCGAGGACAGTTTCGCGGATCTGGGCACCGATTCCCTGACGGTGCAGATCTTAGGCCGGGGTTCCTCCCGCAGCGTGTCCGAGGAGCAGATGTACGCCCTGGTGGACGAAAACCAGAACCTCTACAAGCAGATCTCCCCCACCGTCACCATGATGGGGGCGCTGAAAATCGGCAGTGACAGCATTTCCACCTCCACCGTCACCGGCGTCAGCGAGGACTACTTCGACATGAAGGGCTATACCGTCGCCCAGGGCCGGGGACTGGACTATGTGGACATGACGGGGCGGAAAAAGGTGTGCGTGGTGGGCCAGTACCTGAACATGGCCTACTTCGGCGGAAACGCCGTGGGCCAGACGTTGAAGATCAACGGCACTACCTTTACCGTGGTGGGCGTGATGGCCCAGAAGGACAGCCAGATGAAGGAGGGCGGCACGGATGACTGCGTGTTTCTGCCCTATTCCACGGCGGCCCGCCTCAGCTTCACCGGCACCGTCAGCAGCTATACCATGACCGTGCAGAATACGGACAACATCTCCGAGGCCAAGACCTTTCTGGAAAACAAGCTCTATGACATTTTCTCCGACGATGACGCCTATACCGTCATTTCTATGGCGGAAATGGTGGAGCAGATGAATTCCATGGTGAATATGGTCATCTATATTCTGGCGGGCATTGCCGCCATCTCTCTGGTGGTAGGCGGCATCGGCATTATGAACATCATGCTGGTGTCCGTCACGGAGCGGACGAGAGAGATCGGCATCCGCAAAGCATTGGGCGCCAAGGAGGGGGCCATTTTGCGGCAGTTTGTCATTGAGGCCGCCACCACCTCGGCTCTGGGCGGCCTGCTGGGGATCGGTCTGGGCTATGTCCTGTCATCGGTGGCGACAACCGTCATTGCCGCGGTGATGCCGGATACGCCCATCACTGTCAGTCCCAGCGCGGCAGCGGTGGTGATCGCCTTCGGCGTGTCGGCGGGCATCGGCATCGTGTTCGGCTATCTCCCCGCCCGGAAGGCCGCCAACCTAAATCCTATCGATACGCTGCGGTATGACTGAACCGTTCACAAATGGCTGTTTTATACGTTAAAGGCCGGCAGTCGGGAGCTGATTTGCAGCCCGATTGCCGGTCTCTATTGAGAAGTGTTCAGAACCAACCGCTCAAGAGGGCCGGTGTGCCGGAGAGATCACCGGTCATCGCATAGCTGCCCTTCTGATCTATTGCGGCAGCGCGGAACGAGCTTTCAGCAGCCAAGTCATTTAAGGAACTCAAAGAAAAAATGCAAAAACTTTAACAGCTTTTAGCGAAAACACGTCTTGACAACGGGCAGAAAACCGTGTATTCTTCGTTCAAAAGGGAGTAGCTTGCACAGCTTTGTGTATCCGTTGGCGTCAGTACGGGCCGTTTGGCTCCGCTGCGGATTGAAATGGCGAGACTTTTGTATCAATGTGAAGGCATTGACGCAAAAGGGCTCGCCTTTTTTGCGTCCGCCGAAAGGAGACACAGTACATGAAGCAGGAAAAGAACATTTGGGAACAGTCCCGCGTGGAGTTGTTCCAGAAACTGGATTGCCGGGAGACCGGCCTATCGCAGGAGGATGCGGCGGATCGTCTGGCAAAATACGGAGCCAATGAACTGCACGCCGGCAAGCAAAAGAGTGTTTGGCAGATTTTTCTGGGGCAGTTTGCGGATTTTCTGGTGTTGATCCTCATTCTGGCCGCCGTCATCTCCGCCTGTATGGGGGACGTAGAGAGTATGATCGTCATTCTGGCGGTCATCACCATGAACGCAATTCTGGGCACCGTTCAGACCGTCAAGGCCTCCGCATCGCTGGACAGCCTGAAGCAGATGTCCGCTCCCACCGCCAAGGTACTGCGGGACGGTCAGATCGTACAGATCCCCGGTCGAGAGGTGGTTCCCGGTGATGTGGTCATATTGGAGGCGGGAGATTCCGTCTGTGCCGACGGACGCCTGTTGGAATGTGCCAGCCTGAAGTGTGCGGAGAGTGCCCTCACCGGCGAAAGCCTGCCGGTGGAAAAGGATACGGAGCCGCTCAGTGGGGAAACGGCCTTGGGCGACAGGAAGAACATGGTGTTCTCCGGCAGCTTCGTCACCTATGGGCGGGGCCGCTTTCTTGTGACGGCCACCGGCATGGACACGGAAATGGGCAAGATCGCCCAGCTTCTGAAAAACACGGAGGAGCGGAAAACGCCGCTTCAGGTCAGTCTGGACCAGTTCGGCAGAAAGCTGTCAATCATCATTCTGGTGATCTGCGCAGTGCTGTTTGGCGTCAGTGTGCTGTGGCGGCACGAAAACGTGATGAACGCCTTCCTCTTTGCCGTGGCGCTGGCGGTGGCCGCTATCCCGGAGGCCCTCAGCTCCATCGTGACCATCGTGCTGTCCTTCGGCACCCGGAAAATGGCCAAGGAAAACGCCATCATCCGCCATTTGCAGGCGGTGGAGGGGCTTGGCAGCGTGTCGGTCATCTGCTCGGATAAAACCGGTACGCTGACCCAGAATCGAATGACGGTGCGCAAGCTCTACACCGGAGGCGAGGTGATCGACGCCAAGGACGCGGACTTCCGGGACCCGTTACAGGAGCCGCTGCTGCGGACGGCCCTGCTGTGCAGCGACGCGGTCATCAGCGGGGATACGGAGATCGGAGACCCCACGGAAACGGCGCTGGTGCGGCTGGGGGAGACCAACGGCTTTGACGAGGATCTTGTCCGGGACCGTTGGCCCCGTCTGACAGAGATCCCCTTTGATTCCGACCGGAAAATGATGTCCACGGTCCACAAGCTGGCGGGTGGCCTGATGCTGGTCACCAAGGGCGCGACGGACGTGCTGCTGGACCGCTGCGTGGTGACGCCGGAGGAACGGGCGAGGATCGAACAGGTCAACGAACAGTTTTCCAACGAGGGCCTGCGGGTGCTGGCCTTCGCCTGCCGCAGTGTGGACAGTACGGCCATCACTCTGGCGGATGAAAACGGCCTGACCTTCCTCGGCCTCATCGCCATGATGGACCCGCCCCGTGAGGAATCCAAGGCGGCGGTGGCGGAGTGCATCCGCGCCGGTATCCGCCCTATTATGATCACCGGCGACCACAAAATCACGGCGGCGGCCATTGCCCGTGAGATCGGCATTTTGCGGGACGGCACGGAGGCCGTGGAGGGCGCGGTCATCGACGGCATGAGCGACGAGGAATTGCAGGACTTCGTGCCGAAGGTCAGTGTCTACGCCCGTGTGTCCCCGGAGCATAAGATCCGCATCGTCCGGGCGTGGCAGCAGCGGGGCAATCTGGTAGCCATGACCGGCGACGGCGTCAATGACGCTCCCGCTCTCAAGCAGGCGGACATCGGTGTTGCCATGGGCATCACGGGAACGGAGGTGGCCAAGGATGCCGCCGGTATGGTGCTGGCGGACGATAACTTCGCCACCATCGTGAAAGCCGTGAAGAATGGCCGGAACGTGTATGCAAACATCAAGCGGGCCATTCAGTTTCTGCTCTCCGGCAATACGGCGGGCATTTTAACGGTGCTCTACGCCTCTCTGATGGGACTGCCCGTGCCCTTCGCGGCAGTGCACCTGCTGTTCATCAACCTGCTGACGGACTCCTTGCCCGCTATTGCGCTGGGGCTGGAGCCTCACACCGACGAGGTCATGTCGGAAAAGCCCCGGCCCCGGAACGAAGGCATCCTGACCAAACCCTTCCTGTTCAGCGTGGGCATCGAAGGACTGGTCATCGCCGCCGCCACCGTCACGGCCTTCTATCTGGGGCTGAACGCCGGCGGTGCCGCTGCTGGACAGACCATGGCCTTCTCCACCCTGTGCCTGAGCCGACTGTTCCACGGATTTAGCTGCAAATCCCAGCATCCGGTGCTGCTTACCCGGCACTTCTGGAACAACCGTGCCCTGTTAGGGGCCTTTACCATCGGCGCTCTGCTGCTGGGGCTGGTGCTGCTGGTTCCTGCGCTGGAACCGCTGTTCGCCGTGGCCTCCCTGTCCATTGGGATGGTGGGTGCCATTGTGGGACTGGCGTTTGGCTCTATGCTGGTGATTCAGCTTCTGAAATGGATCCGGCGGTAAACGAGCAATATTATTTGCTGGTCGCCGCGAAGCTGCGGGAGACCGCGGCTCATGTGATCGCCATGTCCGTTCTGGTGCTGAATCTCCGCAAGATCCAGCGTGCTCTTTTGAGAATACTCGCATATCTTCTGGAGATTCTGGCTCAGAACAAAAATTGGGCACTTGTTCAGTGGACATTAGTTAGACCGCTTGAGACTGGTGTCGTAGGTCACAAAAGTTACATTTTGTTGTTCAGCTATTCATCTATCTTTCGTGTGCAGATGAAATTCTACTGTTTTTGAGCATTAAACGAGCATTGAGCTTGTAGCAAGGCTCAAAAAACCAGCCCCGCAGCAGGGGGGAAATTTAGATACTCGATTAATCCGCCAAGCTGATCTGGCCATTGCTGTAACGATACATAGTTGCCCTCCAGGTACAAGGTTTTTGCTGGATTTTTGCCAGTTCTCTTGCTCCAATTATACCACAGATTGGCCTCTATGGATTGAAATATAAGGCTTTTTCTGTTATTCAGTGCACATTAATTATCCAGAATGCTGCTCCGGTTCTCAAGGATGTCGGCTATATGTAAAAAGAGCAGGGATTATCTGTATGCTGTCTTTGTTCTGTTGCCGATTGAGCTGCTGGTTATGTTCATTTTCAATCAGTGAAACAAGGCAAAGCATCCGGAGTCATGGGTGCAGAAGGACATCGGCGCTGTCGATCTTACCCCGTGGAAGTATCGCTGGGTTGCTACCGCACTGATTCTGATCTGTGTAGCAGCGGTTTACCTTGCGTTCTCTCCGCTCGGCATCGGCACCTAGAGTTATACACAGCCTTTCTAAAAGCGAAAGTAAAATGGAGTGCGTTTGCACTCCGTTTTTTTCCATATCAAAACCCTCCGCAGACTGTTTCGGTTTGCGGAGGGTTTTCGTTATTCCATCGAAATCTGCCAGTTATCGCGAATAATCTGTTTGGCACGTTCGGCATCACGTTCTGCCAGAGCAGCAATAATCTGCTCATGCGAGGTAAAACTTTGCTTGAAATGCGCGTGCGTCTCAAAAAAGCGTATCTCGTTCCGGTGCGCCTGCACCATCAGCTGTTCGGTGTAGGTGACGAGGTACGGATTGCCTGACAGCTTCGCAATATGATTGTGGAACGCCCAGTCCGCGTGGAGCGTGTTGCGGGCGTTACCCTGTTCGGCACAGCAGTAAAATTCCTGATTGATTTCCCGCAGGTGAGATAAATCGTCTTCAGTGATGTTTTTTAGTCCAAGATCGATCGCATTTGCCTGCAGGATGCCGAGCAGCTCGTACACATACGCCATGTCGTGCAGGTCGATCGGTGCGACAAATGTGCCGCTCGACGGCACCATCGTCACCAGTTTTTGCTCAGCGAGCATCTGCAGTGCCTCGCGCACGGGCGTGCGGGAGACTGAAAAAAATTTTGCCAGTTCGGCGTCGTTCAGACGTTCTTCGGGCAGCAGTGTGCCGTCGATGATCCACTCCTGTAAGGCTTTGAAAACGCGCTCGCGTGCGGTCGTACGCACGACCGGACTCTGCTGTGCGGGAATAGGCATTTCGATGATTCTCCTTCGGTGAAAACGGGTGGATCGCACCCGATATATTACATACAAACTCTTTCTACTCATAGTTTACCACAAATACGGTAAACTGCAACAATGAATTTATGCGCAAATGCAACTTGTAAAATTGTATGTATGCGCTGAACTTTTTCACGTTTTGACCAAATTTCACATTCGATTGTTAGAACTTTGCGTAAACTTTGAATTGATATATTGCATATCATTATGCAATGTGATATGCTTATCTCACCAACCGATATATTGGATATTGCATTTTGGAGGTAATACTATGAAAGAGAATACGATCGCTTCGATTTCCGTAGTGCAGAACGAACATAAGTCAGCCGGCAAAGGCCCGGACTTCCTGTCCGAGCAGGCAACTGCCGCCGCACACCGCATCCATCAGGAGCTGCCGGATTATCACCGCACGCCGCTGGCACGGCTGGACGGCATGGCCAAACGGCTGGGCGTCAAGGCAGTTCTCGTCAAGGATGAATCCAAACGCTTCGGACTGAATGCATTCAAAGGCCTTGGCGGACTGTATGCGCTGACGCGCGTCATCTGCCGCAAGCTGAACCTTGATGTGGAGAAGATCAGCTTTGCCGACCTGAAAAATCCGGTCTACGAGGCCGCCATCCGTGAAATGGTGTTCGTCACCGCAACGGACGGCAACCATGGCCGCGGTGTTTCGTGGGCAGCGGGTCAGCTCGGCTGTGAAGCGCATGTGTACATGCCGGTCGGCTCATCCGAAGTGCGCGCACAGGCAATTCGTAACGTCAACCCGAAAGCTGAGGTCAAGATCATGGAGACTGGCTACGATGACACCGTGCGCTATGCCGCACAGATGGCGGACGAGCATGGCTGGTATCTGGTGCAGGACACCAGCTGGGACGGCTACGAGGAGATTCCGTCATGGATTATCCAAGGCTACACCACCATGGCATATGAAGCCTGTGAGCAGATGAAAGAGCAGAATGTGGCGCCGACGCACGTTTTCGTGCAGGCTGGCGTCGGTGCGATGGCAGGCGGCGTAGTCGGCTATCTGGTGAACGTTTTCGAGGGCCATCGCCCGAAGATCGGCGTGGTAGAGCCGGAAAATATTGCGTGCATCTACCAGTCCGCCAAGGTGGACGACGGTGCACCGCATGAGGCCATCGACCAGAAACCGACCATCATGGCGGGACTCAACTGCGGCGAACCGTGTACGATCACATGGCCCATTCTGCGGGACTTCGCGGACTGGTACTTCAAGTGCTCGGATGCGGTTTCAGCGTATGGCATGCGCCTGCTGGCGGCGCCAGAAGCGGGAGATCCGCAGGTGATTTCCGGCGAGAGCGGTGCGGTCACGACCGGTCTGGTGAATGTCATCGCGGGCAAACCGGAATACGCAGAGCTGAAAAAGCTGCTCGGTCTGGACGAAAACTCGGTTGTGCTGTGCTTCAGCACGGAAGGCGATACTGACCCCGCACATTACCGCGAAATCGTCTATGAGGGCAAAGAGCCGTTTAATGGCTGATAGAGAAAACCAATCGGATTTAGTGGGGTTGATTCATTGAAATAGCGCCTTTTCGGTGGAAAGAAGATAAAAATGGGCATTTTACAGGCAATCTATGCAGACAGGAGCGATAAATATGTCGGATTTTAGCAAAACACTGGCTGAGTGGCGGCATCAGCTGCATACGCATCCGGAAACCGCATTTGAGGAAGTACAGACGGCGGCATTTGTCGCGGACAAACTGAAAGAGATGGGCGTTGAGGTATTCACCGGAATCGGCGGCACGGGCGTTATCGGCCGCCTGAAAGTCGGTGACGGCGGCAAAACGGTCGCTATCCGTGCGGATATGGACGCTATCAACCTGAAAGAGGAGGGCAATCCGCCGTACAAGAGCGAGTGCGAGGGCAAAATGCACGGCTGTGGCCATGACGGTCACACCACTACCGTACTCGGCGCGGCAAAGCTGCTGAGTGAAAGCCGCGACTTCAACGGCACGGCCATCTTCCTGTTCCAGCCCGCCGAAGAGCCGGGCAAGGGCGCGCACGCCATGCTGAACGATGGTCTGCTCGAGAAATTCCCGATCGACGAAATTTACGGTCAGCACAACAATCCGGGCATGCGTGCCGGCACGGTCAATATCTGCAAGGGCGGCTTTGCTAGCTGCGAGGATAATTTCAAGATTGAAATCCACGGCCGCGGCGGTCATGCCAGCGCACCGGAAAAGACGATCGACCCGCTGGTTATCGCCTCGCAGGTGATTTTGGCGCTGCAGACCATCCCGAGCCGCAGTGCGGCGGCATTCGAGCCGGTGGTCGTCAGCTGCACTGAATTGTTCGCGGACGGCGCACACAATGCCATCCCGAGCAATGTCACCATCCTCGGAGACTGCCGCAGTTACAGCAAGGCGGCCGGTCAGCTGATCGAAACCCGTATGCACGACATCGTGGACGGTATCTGCAAGGCAAACGGCGCAACTTATGACTTCCTGTATACCCACGAGTTCGCACCTACTGTTAACTGGGATGAGCAGGTGGATGCCGTTATTCAGGCAGCATCCCATGTTGTCGGCGCAGAAAACGTGGACGGAAACTGTGCACCGTTCATGGCCAGCGAGGACTTCGGTGCATTTCTTGAGAAAATCCCGGGCGCGTTCTTCTTCCTCGGCGGTGCAGTCGGGGATGCTACCAAAGACTTCCCGCTGCACAATGCACACTTCAACTATAATGATGATATTCTGGAAACCGGCGCAAAGGTGTTCGCACAGCTGATCCACGAACGCCTGCCGAAATAAAAATTGCAAAGGAGAGACTATCATGCAGGTTATTGAAACGAAAAATGCTCCCGGTGCCATCGGTCCCTATGTACAGGGATATATTGTAAACGGTGTGGCGTATACTTCGGGTCAGATTCCGGTCGATCCGGCAACCGGCACGGCTCCGGAGGGCATCGCCGCACAGGCGGAGCAGAGCTGCAAGAATGTTGCAGCCATCCTTGAATCGGCAGGCAGCAGTCTGGAAAAGGTGTTCAAGACCACCTGTTTCCTCGACAATATGGGCGATTTTGCCGCCTTCAACGAGGTTTACGCCAAGTATTTCACCGGAAAACCGGCACGCAGTTGTGTAGCGGTAAAGGAGCTGCCAAAGGGTGTGCTCTGCGAGATTGAAGCTGCAGCCGAGCTGTAAACGGCCGTATCCTTTCGTTCTGTTTTAGACCATATCAAGCTCATAATAAAGCGCAGCAGCCTCGACGGTTTTCATCGAGGCTGCTGTGTTATTCCGCAAACTTTTGCCGGTATGCGCGCGGAGAAAGTCCGGTTTTGGCCTTGAAATTGCGATTGTAGTAGCTGGCGGAGCCAAAGCCGCACTGCATCGCAATCTCGGTGACGGACAGCTCGGTTTCGAGCAGCAGCCGTTCGCTCTGCAGCAGGCGGACGTTGTTGATATACTCGAAGATCGTGCAGCCCATGTTTTTCTTGAACAGGCGGCAGCAGGTGCTTTCGGCTAAATCAACTGAACTCGCTAGCTCATCCAGCCGGATTGGCTCTGCGTAATGTCTGCTGATATAGGCAACGATGCGGTGCACCGTGTCATTCTGCGGCATCTGCTTGTCGGTCGGCAATGCCGCAAGATAATGGCAGCACAGCAGGTGCCAGATGTGCAGAATCTGCAGATAAATCGAAAAATAATCCGGCTGTTCGGTCTCAAACGCGTTTCGTAGAGGAATAATCTGCTGCAGAATCTCCTGCTGCCATGAAATCTTAGGCGAGAGTACGCAGAAACCGGCTGCACTGTTCAGATACGGGTCAATATACTTGCGGTCGATCAGGCTTTCGTCCGCGTGCTGCATGAGCCGTGGGTGATAGTTCAGACAGATGTACGAGCTGTCCGTTCCGGGCACATTTCTCGCACGGTGCAGCAGACCGGGGGCAATGAAAATGCCTTCGCCTTCTCTGAGATAGAATGTGCGGCTCTCCACCTGAAATTCCACCTCACCGCAGGTAACGCGGCAGAACTGCAGCTCCTGATGCCAGTGCCAGTCGATAAAGCCGAGCAGGTTTTTGCGAATCTGCGTGGTGTACACCGCCACCGGAAAAGCGGTTGTGCCGTGCGGGTCAATCTCTCGGCCGGTCCGGTCGATTTTGATATGGTAAGTCTGCATGAAAATTCACTCTCGATTTTTACACAAAAGCAATATAGTGTAAGAATATCGCTAATATAATTATAGTATTTTGCTGATAAAGCAATATAATTATAACAGCAGAAAACAAAACAGTCAATCGCCATACTGCAGATAAGACAAGGAGGATATTTATGTTCAAGATGAATGAAAACCGTATGCTGGAGCATCTTTTTGCACTGGGCAAGGTTGGCATTGATGCGGAGGGACACCGCACGCGCGCATGCGCATCCGACACCGAGAAGGAAGGCCGCGATCTGGTTTCCGGCTGGATGAGAGACGCCGGTCTGGAGGTCGTTGTGGACCGCATCGGCAACATCCACGGTATCTGGCAGACCGAGGAAAACAAGAACGAAAAGCCGCTCATGCTCGGCTCGCACATCGACACGGTTATCAACGCCGGTCAGTACGACGGCTGCTACGGTGTGCTTTCGGCACTTGAAATTATCCAGAGCCTCAAGGAAGCCGGTGCAAAGACCGCTCGTCCGCTGGTTGTTACCGCATGGACGAACGAGGAGGGAATCCGCTATTCGCCGGATATGATGGGTTCGCTCGTGTATGCAGGCGGCATGAAGTGCGAGGATGCACTGGCGACTGTCGGCGTGGACGGCACGGTGCTCGGTGAAGAACTCAAGCGTATCGGCTATGAGGGCACGGTCGATCCGGGATTTTTGCAACCGTATGCATTTGTGGAACTGCATATCGAGCAGGGTCCGATCATGGATGCCGAGGGTTATACCATCGGTGCAGTTGAGAATCTGCAGGGTATCAGCTGGCAGCAGATCACCATCGAGGGCGTGCAGAACCATGCGGGCACCACGCCGACCTCGTACCGCCGCGATGCGGGCGTAGCCGCAGCTAAGGTCATCACCTATATGCGTGAGCGCTGCCTGCTGCCGGGCAGCCGTACGGTCTGCACCACGGGCTGCATCGCGTTTGAGCCGAACGCTATCAATGTTATTCCGTCTAAGGCGGTATTCACGGTCGATGTCCGCAATCCGGATGAGACCAAGCTGCGCGAGGAGGAGCAGACGCTGGCCGATTATCTCGCAGAGCTGGAAAAGACCGACAACGTGAAGATTACCACCGAGCGCCTGAGCCGCTTTGAGCCGGTGCTGTTCGATGACGGCATCTGCAAGCTGGTTGAGAAGCACGCCGCCGAGCACGGTTACCGCTGCCGCCGCATGACCTCCGGTGCCGGTCAGGATGCGCAGATGATCGCCCGTATTTGTCCGGCTGCAATGATCTTCGTGCCGAGCGTCAACGGCATTAGCCACAATCCGAAGGAATTCACCAAGGAAGCTGATCTTATCGCTGGTGCAAAGGTATTCTTCGATGTTGTGGTCGATATGGCGGAAGCAAAGTAACGATAATCACCTAATCGGATTTTCCAATCCGCCTTGTTGTCATGCCCTGATGTCGCAAAAGACAGCACACAGCTTGCTTTCGCTTTGCTGTGTGCTGTCTTTGTGAGGTTCCTTACTTGTTAACTAAGTGACATTGGGGAATTTCCCCCGACTTATTTTTCGTGCCCTGTACCGTCCGGCCTGCCCCATAGGTCACATTGTGTACCTATGAACATGAACCCTTAAGGTCAGGGGGTTGTTGGTTTCTGTGCCCGGTATGGGCGAAATCTAACAGAGGAAAGTTCACTGCGTACTCGGCAGTAAAACTTCCTTTCAGCAATCCGGTTCGGAGCCATGTGGCGATCCATTGCGCATCGCCCATGTCTATCTTGCGCCCGCACACTCTTTATATGCCGGGCATTTGCAGCCAAAAAGCTGAGCTGTCCGCCAAAAAATGGTTTCAAAATTTCATAGCTGGGTTGCAATAGCTGCCTGTACGCTCCATGGCGGCAAGCCACTTGCACCCAGTCCCTTACCTTTCGCATTTCCGGGATAACGGGGCTGAACCCAATGAAGAAGAGAGAACCCAAGCTGTTTGCCCCAGGGGCCTCTCGTGGGAAATATCCATGGTGCATGACAGGAGCCGTATGAACCGAGAAGTTCACGTGCGGTTTTGCGAGAGCCTTGAGGTGAGATTTCGCTGGGCTGCTCGGCTGGGAGAACGGGGGTCAGCCGCCTCCTACCTGATTTGTTAAGGGATTGAGACGTTTGAGCAGGACGTCATTCAGAATTGCAGACAGTTCCTCCATAAATCCTCTGACCTGCGGCGTAATGGCTTTGCCGCGATAAAGGACCATTTGGACATATTGTGTTGCATTCCAGTCAGGCACATGGAGCCTGGATATCGAGATGCGAAGTTTTCCGAATGGGTCTGCATATTTTCGCTTCATGCGAACGTATTGATTGGAGTTACTGAAATGAATATGCATAAGAATGAAATTTGTTTCTATTGCGAATGCAGAAATAAGCTGTTCAGGAAGCGAGGATATATTGCGTTACTGACAAATGATGCCCTGTATCTTTTGGATTTCCCGACCAGAATTACATTGGAGGAAGAACCTCCAACAGATGTTTTTGATGAGGGAGTTTTTCGGGGCGTAACCAAGGTTATAAAGTTTTCTCGGCAGAATACAACGGATTACCACGTGCAAATTCATTATGATAAGCAAGCGCCTGACTGGACACCCATTGATGAAGTTGCAAAATTCTGCGTGATAACCTTTCGCGACAAAAACGGGAAAAAGGTTGTCTTACGCAGTAGATACACAGATGCAGTTGCGGAAATACGGGCTCTATCAAACCATGCATTTGCAGGCGCATAACTGTCAGAGCGGTTAAACCACGCAAATTGGAAGACTTCTGCTTTCGGGGATGCGTGGTTTATTCTCCTATTCTGATTAGGTGACATAGGAGGTAAACTTATGATTCGAACCTTCAAAAAGGTCCTGGTGGCAAACCGGGGCGAGATCGCCATGCGGATCTTCCGGGCCTGCCACGACTTAGGATTGCAGACCATCGCCATTTACTCCAATGAGGACATGTACAGCCTGTTCCGCACTGCCGCCGATGAATCCTATCTCATCGGCAAGGACGTGAGCCCCCTGGGGGCCTATCTGGACATCCCCAGGATCATCGCGTTGGCCAAGCAGCACGGGGCCGACGCCATCCACCCCGGCTACGGATTTTTGAGCGAAAACGGTGACTTTGCCCGGGCCTGCGAGGAGGCCGGCATCAAGTTCATCGGCCCCTCCTCCAAGATCCTGGACCTGATGGGCGACAAGCTCTCCGCCAAACAGATGGCCGTGGCTTGCGGCGTGCCCACCACGCCGGGTACCACCGAGCCCCTAGCCAGCCGGGAAGCCGCCCAGAAACTTGCCATGGAGTTTGGCTTCCCGGTTATCCTGAAGGCTGCCGCAGGCGGTGGCGGACGGGGTATGCGCCGATGCGACAATGTGGAGGAAGTTGGGGTCAACTTCGACTTGGTGAAGGCCGAAGCGAAAAAGGCCTTCGGCAACGATGACATCTTCATGGAGAAGTTCCTGGTCAGACCTAAGCATATTGAAGTGCAAGTGCTGGGGGATGAGTATGGGAATCTCGTCCATCTTTATGAGAGAGACTGCTCCCTCCAGCGCCGCTACCAGAAGGTGGTGGAATTCACGCCCGCCTTTTCAGTGGATGAAAAAGTGCGTAAGGCTCTTTGCGAGGACGCAGTAAAGATCGCCAAACACGTGGGCTACACCAACGCCGGCACCCTGGAATTCCTGGTGGATGAGTCCGGCCACCACTACTTCATTGAGATGAACCCCCGGATTCAGGTGGAACACACCGTGACGGAAATGGTCACCGGCGTGGACCTGGTGCGATCTCAGATTTTGATTGCTCAAGGATGTCCCTTAAGCGATTCGCGCATCGGCATCAAAAAGCAGAGCGATATCCACCAAAACGGCTATGCCATCCAGTGCCGCGTCACCACCGAGGACCCGGCCAACAACTTTGCCCCGGACACCGGCAAGATCACCGCTTATCGTACCGGCGGCGGTTTCGGCATCCGGCTGGACGGCGGTAACGCCTACACCGGGGCGGTCATTTCGCCTTATTACGACTCCCTGCTGGTGAAGATCACCACCTGGGATAACACCTTTGAGGGCGTCTGCCGGAAGGCTGCCCGGGCCATCAACGAGGTACACGTCCGGGGGGTCAAGACCAACATCGCCTTTATCTCCAATATCCTAAAACACCCGGACTTCATGGCCGGAAAGTGCCACACCAAGTTCATTGACGAGACACCGGAGCTGTTTGAGCTGGACGAGAGTCTGGACCGGGCTACTAAGATGCTCAAGTACATCGGCAATATTGTGGTGAAGGAGCAGGGGCAAAAGATTTATGACACGCCCCGGTTCCCGCCGGTCACCGGCAACCGGCCCGACGGCCTCAAGCAGCTGTTGGACGCCCAAGGCCCCAAGGCCGTGGCCGACTGGGTCCTGGCCCAGAAGAAGCTGATGATCTGCGACACCACCTGCCGGGATGCCCACCAGTCCCTGTTAGCCACCCGGGTGCGGACTCGGGACATCGTCAAGGGCATGGAGGGTACCAGCGAAATTCTGGCCGACGCTTTCTCTCTGGAGTGTTGGGGCGGGGCAACGTTTGATGTAGCCTATCGGTTCCTCCACGAGTCTCCCTGGGAGCGGCTGGATCTCATTCGCCAGAAGGCACCAAATCTGCTTTTGCAGATGCTCATCCGAGGCGCAAACGCTGTGGGCTACACCAACTATCCCGATAACGTCATCCGGGAATTCATTAAGGAAGCCGCCCGGAGCGGCATCGACGTATTCCGGGTGTTCGACTCCCAGAACTGGATTCCTGGCATGGAAGTGTCTATGGATGAGATCCTCAACCAGGACAAAATTTGTCAAGCTGCCATCTGCTACACCGGTGATATTCTGGACCCCAAGCGGGACAAGTACCCGCTGAGCTATTATGTCAACCTCGCCAAGGAACTGGAACACCGGGGCGCCCACATGCTCTGCATCAAGGACATGTCCGGTATCCTGAAGCCCTACGCAGCGAAGAAATTGGTGTCCACGCTGAAGCAGGAGATCGGCATTCCCATCCAGCTCCACACCCACGATACCTCCGGCAACCAGGTGGCCACCTGCCTGCTGGCCGCTGAAGCCGGGGTGGATGTGGTGGACTGCGCCGTTAGCTCCATGTCCGGCATGACCAGCCAGCCCTCCCTCAACGCCATCGTGGCAGCCATCCAGGACAGCGAGCGGGACACCGGCCTGGATCTGGACCGGCTCCAGTACCTGACCGACTACTGGGAGGATGTCCGCAAGCGGTATGACTTCTTTGAGGCAGGCGTCAAGACCAACAATACGGACATTTACCGTTACGAGATCCCCGGCGGACAGTATACGAATCTGAAGCCCCAGGTGGACTCCTTGGGCCTTGGTGACCGGTTCGTGGAAGTCAAAGAGAACTACCGCCGGGTCAACGAAATGCTGGGTGACATCGTGAAGGTGACGCCTTCCAGCAAAATGGTGGGCGACCTAGCCATCTTCATGACCCAGAACAACCTGACACCGGAGAACATTGTGGAAAAGGGCGAGGCCTTGGCCTTCCCCGATTCGTCAGTCAGCTACTTCTCCGGCATGATGGGCCAGCCTGCGAGGGGATTTCCCAAGGATCTGCAGCGGGTGGTACTCAAAGGTAGAGCACCCATCACCTGCCGGCCCGGCGAGCTGCTGGAACCCGTGGACTTCGATGCCAAGCGTCGGGAAATGGAAGCCTTCACTCCGAATCCTTCCTGGAGAGCTGTCCTTAGCTATTGCTTGTATCCCAAGGTGGTGGAGGACTACGTCAAGCAGCAGAAGGAATACGGCTACATCATGCGGCTGGGGAGCCATGTGTTCTTCCACGGCCTGGCTGTGGGCGAGACAAACCAGGTGAACATCGCCGATGGCAAGACGCTGGTGATTAAGTATCTGGGTCTCGGCGAAGTGGATAAGGAGGGTATGCGCACCGTCAGCTTTGAACTCAACGGCATCCGGCGGGATGTGCAGGTACCCGACGAAGCGGCCCAGAAGAACATCATCAAGGTGCCAATGGCTGATCCCGAGGACAAGAGCCAAGTGGGCGTGTCCATCCCCGGCGCGGTGAGCAAGATTGCTGTAAAGGTGGGGGACACCGTCGAGAAGAACCAGACGCTGCTGACCATCGAGGCCATGAAGATGGAGACTGCTGTCACTGCGCGGATGGACGGCGTGGTGGAGTCCATCCAGGTCAAGGAGGGCGACACCGTCAAGGGCGGCCAGTTGATAATGGTGATGAGATAATAATTTCGGCGGTTGGCAAGGCAGATAGTATTTTTCATCATCTGCCGAATGACGGAAAAGAAAAAAGCCGTCGTACAGCAGACATATTTGGCTCTTCGTGCATAGTTGTGGTTCGAAAATGGCATCAAGCCCTACAGCCGCAAGGACTTAGGGGGTTTGGATGTCTGCCCGGTAATGAAATCGGCAAATTCGAGCACACAAGGTACACCATATCGAGCATAAGGCCACACGAGAGGCTGAAGTGAGAACGGTAGGAAGTAATTTAGTTTAGCGGCTGAATGTGCTCCCATCCAACCGTCAAGTCAAAGTCCTTTGTGAAGTGGCTTCCAGGATATGCCCATGGTACGTCAGCGACGATGCTGCCATGCTTAGGACACTTGATGCGCTGGGTCTCACTCACAATCTCAACGAGGATGCTTCCAAAGTCGAGACCACGCCATACTCGAACGCCCTTGGAAGAACGGCCATCTTTGGGGCATTTCTTCCCGCAAAAGGGGCAACGATACTGGTGCTTCTTATCCGGCCGCGCCTTTACCCGGAGGTGCTTCACACCTCGTCCAGCGGTATAATTTTTAACGGACTCGACCACTGTGTTCTTGACATTCAGCAGATACTTGATTATCCAGAACGTACAGTAAACAAACCACCTTCCCATCAAAGCAGCTTTCACAAGGACGAATCGGAGGGCACTTATGATTGGATATTGGATGAATTCGCTTGTCTCCCTCTCCGCCTCTGTGTGCGGTCAAATGGGTCGTAGGGACCGCCCGACGAGATAAATTCTGGTCAGGCAAAGCTGTAAAGTGAGGGCATCTGTGTTGCCCGCAAGGGCAGCTATGAGACCTTATACATACGCAAGATAGCGGGGCGCGCAGTCCTGTGGTCGCCCTGCTGCCTTGCCATGTGCAAGTACAATCGCATAGAAAATGAGAGCATCGCTGTTGGTATGTTATACCGCGGCGATGCTCTTTTTCATAGCCATGTTATTCCCCGCTGCCGCGGCCCGCCTCCGGCTTCCGAAATTTGAAACTTTCAAATTTTTCAGAAAATGGAGGAAATAAGATGCGCTTTAATCAAGTGGAGTTTGGCCGTCGCCTGAAAGCGCTGCGAAAGGAGCGCGGCATGACGCAGGAGGAATTAGCTGCGGCTTTAAGCATTACTCCGAATCACCTTGGCAAGATTGAAATGGGTAAAAGAGGGATTTCTTTTGACGTGCTTTTGGGGGTATCTGAGGTGTTAGATATTTCCCTTGATCTTCTTATCAAAGGAAAGCGGCATATTTCATCACAGGCATTACAGTTGATCGGTCAAATGCGAATTGCACTTGACCAGTTAGAGGGGAATGAGAGAAACCCGGACTGACAGTCCAGTTTTTTCACAAAAAGGCGGACTACAACGCCGTAACAATTTCATTTGCTTTGCGTTACAATATTTTTAGGGGCAAGGCAATTACCTTTCGTGGCTAAGAGCCTTTCCCGGCTGATTCACAGCCTGCCTTTGCACCTATAAAACGCAGAATTGCACCTTGAAAATTTCACAGGCAACCGGATAACGAACGAAACGGAGCAAAGCCCGGCAGATGGCGCGCCATGATCTTGTCTGAGCAAGCTGTACATCCTGTGCTTCCACGCAGGCGTGAAGGTGCAGTCATTACGCTGCTCATTCTCACCCAGCAAAGTCAAAAGACTTTGCTGGGTGGTCCCTTGACGAGGGAGCGATTCAGCCAGTCTGCACCTGCGTGTGGCAACGCAGACGGCAATGACCTCCGTTTCCGACAATGATACTCCCGCGTTGAACGCCCTCAAAGCATTGCGCGGCGCACCCATCAGCATGGGCCGGGGTGAGATTCCCGTGGGCTGCTGCCAGCGGCCATCCGGTTTGCCACATATTTACAAAGCTATACGTTAGAAATTTGGAGGCGAATATGGAAAAGATAGCAAACAACCATCAAAGCAACAAATCTGTTGCAATCATCAAAATTCACGATGATTACTGCAATGGCTCAGACGAAAATTTGATGGAGCAACTTTCTGCATTACTTCAAAGCGTGTATATAAGAAAAACAGAGGAGCCTATTGAGTAGATGTAAATAATTTGACCTCACGTGGGCTTTCGCTTATAGTCTGACTTGAAAGGAGGCTCTTACTGTGATATTGTTGAATCTAAAATTGTAGAGGCTATGAAACTGTGGTGGAAAGAAGTAACTTTGGATATTGCTCCGAAAGCGAAAGACAGCATGACTGAGGAAACGCAGCTTGACATGATGAGGAAGCAGTTGAAGAATCATTTCGAGCAGCAGAATCAGATCTGCGGCCTGCTTGAACGGGGCATATATACAGAAGAAATGTTTCTAAAGAGAAATGCCCTACTGCAAGGTGAGATAAAAGAGTTGCAGTCAGGCATTGAAGAATTAGAGGAAATCTGCCATAATAAAAACGAATATAGGCAAGCGCAGGAAATCTTTTTACCGACTACCGCACACATTCTTGATTACTATGACCGCATGACTCCGGAAGAAAAGAATCGTTTGTGGAAACTGTTGATGGAAAAGATTACATACTATCGAAATCCGGAAAAGCCAGATAGTATTGAAATACATCTATATCCGCGCTTAGGAAGGCTTATCAGTATATCATGAAAGAGTTTTTTGCATTATGAAGAACTGTTGTATAGGTGTGTTAGCCCATGTGGACGCCGGAAAAACAACCTTATCAGAGGCCCTGCTGTACCGGGCCGGAGCCATCCGCCGTCTGGGGCGGGTGGACCATCAGGACGCCTTTCTGGACACCGACGCCATGGAGCGGCAGCGGGGCATTACCATCTTTTCCAAGCAGGCGGTGCTGGAACTGGGGGAGACCCGTGTGACGCTGCTGGACACCCCTGGCCATGTAGACTTCTCTGCCGAAATGGAACGAACGCTGCAAGTGCTGGACTGCGCCGTGCTGGTGATCTCCGGTACTGACGGCGTACAGGGCCACACCCGGACGCTGTGGGATCTGCTGGAACGGTATCAGGTGCCTACGTTCCTGTTCATCAACAAGATGGATCTGGCAGGCGCGGACCGGGCGGCGCTGTTGGCCCACTTAAAGGACAAACTCGGCGGCGGCTGCGTGGATTTCGGAAATTCGGACACCCTGGCGGAGGAGGCCGCCGTCTGCGACGAATCGGTTCTGGAACATTTCCTGGAAACAGACGAACTGCCGGACACGGCCATTTCCCGCATGATCGCGGAGCGGAAGCTGTTCCCCTGCTTTTTCGGCTCCGCCTTAAAGGTGGAGGGCGTGGAGGAACTGCTCTCCGGCGTGGAGCAGTATGCCCCCCAGCCGGCCTATCCGGCGGAATTCGGCGCCAAGGTGTTCAAGATCACGCGGGACGCGCAGGGCGCCCGGCTGACCCACATGAAGATCACCGGCGGCGCGCTGCACACCAAGGAACTGCTTACCGGCCGGGAGGGGGACACGGTCTGGCAGGAAAAGGCGGATCAGCTCCGGCTCTACTCCGGGTCGAAATTCCACCCCGTGGACACGGCGGAGGCCGGGGCCGTAGTGGCGGTGACGGGCCTGAGTCACACCTTCCCCGGACAGGGGTTGGGGATCGAGCCGGACTGGTCCGGGGCGGTCTTGCAGCCGGTCCTGACCTACCGGGTGGAACTGACGGACGGCACAGATCCCCACACGGCGCTGCAAAAGCTGCGGCAGTTAGAGGAGGAAGACCCCCAACTTCACATCGTTTGGAATAACGGGGAGATCCACGCTCAGCTCATGGGCGAGGTGCAGATGGAGGTCCTGCAGCGGCTGATCCGGGAGCGGCTGGGCATGGAGATCAGCTTTGGCGCCGGGGCCGTCTGCTACCGGGAGACCATCGCCAACGCCGTGGAGGGCATCGGCCACTTTGAACCCTTGCGGCACTATGCCGAGGTGCATCTGCTGCTGGAACCCGGCGAGCCGGGCAGCGGCATTACCCTCGCCTCCGTGTGCCCCACGGACAAGTTGGATCTGAACTGGCAGCGGCTGATCTTTACACATCTGTTGGAAAAACCTCATTTGGGGGTACTGACCGGCTCACCCATCACCGATATCAAAATCACCTTGTTGGCGGGCCGCGCCCACGAAAAGCACACCGAGGGCGGCGATTTCCGACAGGCCACCTACCGGGCCGTGCGGCATGGGCTGATGCAGGCGGAAAGTGTGCTGCTGGAGCCGTGGTACCGGTTCCGGCTGGAAGTCCCCGCCCAGCAGATGGGCCGGGCCATGACGGACTTGCAGCAGATGGGCGGCAAGGTGGACCCGCCGGAGACCGTGGGAGAGGAAACGGCCCTCACCGGCACGGCCCCGGTGGCGGGCCTTCGGGATTATGCCCGGGAGGTGGCGGTCTACACCCGTGGACAGGGGCGGTTGTCCTGCGTCCCGGCGGGGTATTTCCCCTGCGCGGAGGCGGAAGCCGTCATCGAGGCCATAGGGTACGACCCGGAACGGGACGTGGAAAACACGGCGGATTCCGTGTTCTGCTCCCACGGGGCCGGTGTGGTGATCCCGTGGCGGGAGGTGGCCCAGCACGCCCAGGTGGACAGCGGCTGGCGCCCGCAGGGGACGGAGCCTGAACCGAAGGAAGCGGCCCCCCAGCGGCGGCCCGTCAGTACCTACGCCGGGACCGCAGCCCAGGATAAGGAATTGCAGGCCATCTTCGAGCGGACCTACGGCGCGGTGAAGCGGGAGAGTTTTCTTCCACCCAAGGCTCCTAAGCGGCCTGTGGCCGATAATTCGGAGGAAAAACGGCGAGAATTGAAACAGGCCTTCTCCGGCGAGGATTATCTGCTGGTAGACGGGTATAATATCATTTTCGCGTGGGACGAGCTGAAAAAGGCGGCGGCGGAAAATCTGGATGCCGCCCGGAAGAAGCTGTGCGACCTGCTGTGCAACTATCAGGGCTACCGGAGGTGCCGGGTGATCCTGGTGTTCGACGCCTACAAGGTAAAGGGCGGTCTGGGCAGCGTAGAAAAGTACCACAACATCACCATTGTCTATACCAAGGAGGCGGAGACGGCGGACGCCTACATCGAGCGGGCGACCTACGAGATCGGGCGGCAGCACCGGGTCCGGGTGGCCACCTCCGACGGGCCGGAGCAGATCATCATTCTGGGCCACGGGGCGCTGCGATTGTCGGCCTCCGCTTTCCACGAGGAAATGATGGAGGTCCAGAAGCAGATCGGAGATACCGTGTGGCAGAATAACCGGAAGAACGCCAAGACCGGCGCGGTGCGCGCCGCGCTGGAACGGGCAAAGGAGGACGGATCATGCTGACACTGTGCATCGCGGCGGCGGTGCTGGCCGCCTGCACCGCCCTGCGGTGGTTTTTGAACCGCCCGGAGCGGAAAGACGAAGCCTTCTGGAACGGCCGCATCCGCCTGACGGCCCTTTGGAACGAGGGGGCGGCCTTCAGCCTGCCTCTGAAACGGAAGTTGGTAACGGCGCTGTCCATTCTGATTTTGCCGCTGGTGTGGGTGTTCCGCCGCCGCAGTCCCATAGGAGCGGGACTGGCCTTGGGCGGTGGTTTCAGCAACCTGTGGGAGCGGCTGCGGCGCGGCGCGGTCTATGACTATGTGCAGTTTCCCAAGCTGCCGAAGATCGGCCGCTATGTATGGAATCTGGCGGATCTCGCTATTTTGATCGGCGGACTGCTGCTGGCCCTGCTGGAACGGGAAAAATGAGCAACGCTGCCCGGAGGAATATCCTCCGGGCAGCGTTGTTTAGAAACGTGTGGCTTTTCAGGAAAAGACAGGCGGATGGTCAGGACTTGGCCGGGGCGGAAAGCTCCGTCAAGGGGGCAAAGCGGTAGTCCATGTCCTCCCATTTCGTCAGCAGATCGTCCAAGATGGCGGCATTGGTGGAGGAGGTGGAGTGCAGCAGCACGATGGCACCGTTGTGGATGCGGGGGAGCAGCTTGGCGTAGGCCTGCTCCGCTGTGGGCTGGTTGTCGGCATACCAATCCACGTAGGCAAGGCTCCAGAACACTGTCTGGTAGCCCAGTTCCTGAGCCAGTTTCAGGTTTTGCTCACTGTATTTCCCCTGCGGGGGCCGGTAGAAGTGGGACAATTCCTGCCCGGTGATCTCCTGATACAGCGCCGCCAGAGAATCCAGCTCCTTTTGGAAGCTGGCCTTGTCGGAAATGGCGGACATATCCGGGTGGTGGTAGGTGTGGTTGCCTACGATGTGTCTCTCCGTCGCCATCCGGCGGACGATGTCCGGGGCAGATTCGATCATGTGGCCCACCACGAAGAAGGCCGCCGGAGCGCTGTGCTTTTTCAGCGCGTCTAAAATGGCCCCGGTGTTGCCGTTTTCGTAGCCGCAGTCAAAGGTGAGATAAATGACCTTCTGACTGGTGTCTCCCACATACCAGGCGTCATACTGGGTGAGAAAGTCCGCTGTGGCATTGCCGATGGGTATTTCGTGCTCCGCAGGGAAGGACAGTCCCCAGTTATCGGCGGAGGCGGGGATGGCGGCGTCGCTGGACGTGGACAGGGCGGCGGGGGAGCCGCGGCCAAGGATCCCCATCAGCGTCAGACAGGGCAGAAGCAGCAGACAGAAAATTTGCAGACGTTTGCGCATGGCGTTCCTCCTGAGAATGGATTTTCATTAGTCTGCCCGGAGGGAAACCCCTTCATACCCGGTTGCGGAATCCGGCGAAAGCTGTTATGATGTGGCAGTGAAAATTTCGCAGGACCCAAAGGAGAAACAAAATGGCAAAGAAACGGCGTACCTCTCGAAAACCCGGCCGGAAGGAGGCCTTGGCAGTCATCATCCTGGCGATGCTCGTCGGTCTGGCCCGACAAATGCTGGCCCCCAGCTATGATCTATCGAATATCCCGGACTATGACGGCACCAGCGCCTACGCCGTCATCGACCGGAATCAGCCTTCCTTTACGGAGGAGGAATACACCACCGATTCCTATGAGTATTATAGCGAGCTGGACAGCCTGGGCCGCTGCGGCGTCGCGGAGGCCTGCGTCGGCGTGGACCTGATGCCCACAGAAGAGCGGGAGAGCATCAGCAAGGTGAAGCCCACCGGCTGGGTGCAGCACCAATATGATTTTGTGGACGACGGGAACCTCTATAACCGCTGTCACCTCATCGGCTTTCAGCTTACCGGTGAAAACGCCAACGAAAAAAATCTCATCACCGGCACCCGGTATATGAACGTGGAGGGGATGCTGCCCTTTGAAAATCAGGTGGCGGACTATGTGGCCTCCACCGGGAATCATGTGCTCTACCGGGTGACCCCCGCCTTTGTGGATACCGAATTGGTGGCCCGGGGCGTGGAGATGGAGGCATATTCCGTGGAAGATCAGGGCCGGGGCGTCTGCTTTCATGTCTACTGCTACAACGTGCAGCCCGGTGTGGAGATCGACTATGCCACCGGGGAGAATTGGGAGGCATAATGGAACTTTGGAAGAATTTTGACCGGCTGGTGGTATTCGACACGGAGACCACCGGCATCGAGTTTGGCCGGGACCGGATCATTGAGATCGGTGCCGTGGCCTTGGAAAACGGCGCGGAGCGGTGGGATTTCAATGCCCTTGTCCGCCTTCCGGCAGGACAGATGCTGCCGACCTTCATTACAGAGCTTACCGGCATTACGGACGAGCAGTTGGACCGGGAGGGCGTGGATGACCGTGCGGCGGCGGAGGGCTTCTGCCGTTTGCTGGAGGGGGCCGAGCGGCCATTGCTGGTGGCCTATAACGCTCAGTTCGACCTGAATTTCCTCTACTATTTGCTGAAACCCTTGGGGTTGGTGTCCGTTTTGCGAAAGCCCCGATTTTTGGATGCTTTGACAGTGTACCGGGACCGGCGGGACTATCCCCACAAGCTGTGCAACGCCATCGAAGCCT
>OLGI01001119.1_pt1 | contig 24344 bp, 10 predicted proteins | sample 1605221 | NCBI WGS metagenome assembly OLGI01 (sample SAMEA3888915, study PRJEB22519) | human gut metagenome | biome: human gut; feature: human-associated habitat; material: faeces | place: Denmark | collected 2010 | reverse complement strand
TAATGTAAGTACTTTGTCTTTTATATGAATCCTCGTTAGTGCCTGTAAAATAATAAGCATAAAATTGTATAATATGAATGGATGATATTAAGGTGTATATTAGTTGTGGTTTTTCTTAGTTTTGAATTGTAGCAATTCAAAAGTTCTTAGTTACTTGGTGTGGTAGAAAATATTGACTATATTGATAGTCTGCTATATTATAAATTTATTAATAAAAAAACGTTGTAAAGTTTATTTTTATCTGAAACTTATATTTTAATGGGTATCTTAACTAACTTTACCTCTTAAAGTGGCAAAGAACTAATTCAAATCTGTCTATTTCAAATAGACTATATTGCGTTAATTGTTAATATTATGCAACAGATTTCTAGTTGTTTGTTTGATATTAATTATCTCTAAAGAACTTATTTAGAGTCTATTTAAATTTTCTTCAAAAAGTTTTTTATTCTGTTTCTTCCTAAGTTTCTTTTCGGTCTGTTTTCCTCTTTTTATTCGTTAAATAGCTTGCTATGCTTCTCGTAAAACAGAAAAACATCCTCAAAAAGAACTCTCAAAAGAATGCTAAATAAAATTTAATTAGGCTCTTATCTTTTATTTTCTATGGCGTTTGATATATTCCGACGGAGATACGTTGAACTCCTTGAAAAAACAGTCGCGGAAATGGGGCATGTTGTTAAAGCCTGTTCTAAAGGCTGCATCCGAAACATTATATTCCCCGGTCTGTAATAAAAGGGCACAATTTCTTAATTTGATTTTTCGGACGAACTCGTTAGGTGTGAGTTCGGTCAATGCTTTTACTTTACGATAGAATGCCGAATAGCTCATATTCATGCGGTCTGTCATAAAGGCAATATCTATTTTTTCCTGCTCCAGATTATTTTCTATTAAAGAAGTCAATTTGGTAAGAAAAGCCTCATCCAGTTTGTTCAATTGTGGCTGGGTGGAAGATGGCGTTTGCAAATCGTTGGACTCTTCTGTTATTGTAGTTGGGACGTTTGCTATAAACCGTTTGGCTAAGCGTTTCTGGATTTCCAATAAATTGTTGATCCGGCTTCTTAGTAGTTTAGCACTGAAAGGCTTAGTCAGGTAAGAATCCGCTCCGCTGTTATAACCTTCCTCTTTATCTTGTATAGAATCTTTGGCTGTCAGTAAAATGACCGGTATATGACTGGTGTTCATGTCGCTTTTAATAGCCTTACATAAGGCTATTCCATTCATGTTGGGCATCATTATGTCGCTTACTATGATATTAGGAGTATATTTCAATGCTAAGGCTAACCCCTCTTTCCCGTCATCGGCTTGCAATATTCTATAGGTATCTTGCAGTTCGTTTGCAATATATTCCCGGATATCTCTGTTATCTTCCACGACCAGTAGGATAGGAAGTGTGTTTTCGGGGTCTTCTTCCACAATTTCTTTTGCAGGAATTGCTGAATCCTCTTCTTCTTTATGCAGTGCCTCGGGGTAATCATAGTCAGTCTTTATGCGAAAGAAGAAAGTGGTTCCTTTTTCAAGCACGCTTTCTACGTCCAATGAGCCATGATGCAAATCAACGAGTGACTTCACCAATGCCAGTCCGATGCCGGTACCCGAAGCTTGGTGCTTACCTTTCGCCTGATAGTATCGGTCGTAGATGTGTGGCAAAGACTCGGCATCGATGCCATAGCCGGTATCTGCCACGACCATTTCTACATAACTCGTGCCGTTTGCCTTTATCTGGTGCATAGAGAGAGTTATCTGGCCTGCCGGTGTATATTTGATGGCATTGGACAGTAGATTGTTGAGTATGATGGTGATGATTTCAGCATCGAAATAGACAGTCTTTTTCATAGGTTCTACTTCGATGTTGAAAGTCACATGTTCATTCCTGTTCAGTTCTTTGTATTTCAATCCTATCTCTGTAACCAAGTTGTTTAGATTTCCTTTGACTACTGTCAGTTGGCGGTTTTGAGTTTCTGTCTTGCGGAACTCCATTAGCTGGTTGATAAGATTGAGCAGTTGTACGGCACTACGATAGATGGTCTGTATCTTTGTGCGGAAAGGAGTAGGCATGCTTCTGTTGTCCTTTAAATCTTCCAATGGACCGATAATCAGCGTGAGCGGTGTGCGTAGCTCGTGTGCAATGTTTGTATAAAAACGCAGCCGCTCACTGTTCAGTTCGTGTTCCTTTTGCCGATTCTTTTTTTCCATTTCCAAGGACTTTTTCTCTATGTCCAAAGAATTTTGCAGTAAAAGTCTCTTTTTATATGAGCGGAAAATGAAATATATCAAAATCAATGCCAGCAATGTATAAAACAAATAGGCATACCAGGCTCTCCAAAACGGAGGATTGACAATGATGTGTAGAGGAACAATGTTGTCCTCATTCCATCCTCCGTTTTTTAGGCGTGCCTTTATCTTGAATGTATATTTGCCTGGCGTGACATTGCGGAAAGTAATGGTATTGTCATCTTCTGTATTATACCAAGAGTTATCCATTCCTTCCATCATATAAGCATATTCCACTTGCCCATTCTGTGCATAGTCTGCTGTGGAAAATGAAATGCGAAATGTGTTCCGGTCATAAGGTAAACGAATGAATCCCTCGTTGTCCGGTGTCATTGTTTCCGATTTTCGTCCTCCCTCTTGTGTATTGAAGCTTTCACAGGATATGATTTCTATAGAAGAAACGGTTTCGTTGGCTTCAATTGTTTGCGGATTGAAATAGCAAACTCCATGTAACGAACCAAAATAGATAGTGCCATCTGGTGTTATGGTTGCCGAGCCCTCTACAAATCCTCCCATAGGAACTCCATCCTGATAATCATAATTATGGAATTTTTGCTGATAAGCATTCCAACAGGCTATGCCGGTATAGGTACTGACCCATATATTCCCCATCTTATCCTGTTGAATGGCCCGGATATGACTGTCTGCCAACCCATTTTTTTCATCATAGACCTCTATTTGCTCCGGATAGTTGGAGTCTTTTACATAGGCTAATCCTTTATAAGTTGCAATCCATAATCCTCCTTGCCTGTCTTTGTATATTTGGTTAATGTTGTTGGAACAGAAATTCTTATCTTCATGCAGATGTATAAGCTCTTTATTATTGGCATCAAGAATGTATATACCGGAACCTAATGTGCCCATCCATGTCTTCTGTTGCTTGTCCTTCATTATGGCAAAAACTGTAGGTGGCCAGTTTTTCCAGCTATTCATCGCAATCTTGTTTATAGTCCCTTTACTATAAGTATATAACCCTATTTCACTGCCTATCAGCATTGTCCCGTCCTCATCTTCATAGAAAACACGGATATCCAAGTTATCCACATCCAAATCCACATGGCTGAAAAAGTCTTTTTGTGGATTGTAGCACATGACTCCTTCATCGTTGATTCCCAGCCAAAGATTATTGTTTTTATCTTTTTCTATGGTATAAATGACCGAATAGGAACGATACATATATGTGGAAAGATTCACGCGTCTGGATATCTGATGTCCGTCATATAGGGACAATTCATTTTCTCCTCCCAACCATACAGTGCCATCCGGATTGGCTTTTACTCCATAAATTCGTTTCCGGATTTTTGTTTCACCTATTTCATAGAAATAAGGTATGATATGAAAGTTTGATTGGTTATGGCTGATAAAATCAAGACCGGAACTGTAGTTGCCAATCCATACATTGCCAAATTTATCTTCTTGTATCATTCGTGTGTTGGGAGAAGACAGACTGCTGTTAAGATGGGTAATATTCTTAAACTCTAAATTCTCAACATTTTGAGTACTAAAATTATGTAAATCCAGTAGGCTGATTCCTCCTAAATCGGAAGCTATCCAAAGATTTTCATCCTTCGTCTCTGTGATGCAATGAATGTTGTCTCCTACCAGTGAATGCTCATTTTTGTTGTCGTGTCGGAAACAGGTGAATGTCTCTGTCATCGGATTGAACAAAGCCAGTCCGCCATTGGTTCCCACCCATATATTTTTCAGGTGGTCTATGAAGATGGAGCGTACATTATCTCCGGGAATACTTTGAGGATCATCTGGTTCATGAAGATATTTTTTTGCAGTTTTCTCCTTTAAGTTGATTATTGTCATTCCATTCCCTATGTGACCTACGTATAAAGCTCCGTTCTTGTCATCTCTGCAACAGCGGTTTCTTCCGGTCAATCCCGGAATGTTTCGGCTATTGTATGAGATGATTTTCTTTGTCTGTTTGTCATAGAAGTCTATTTCCCCACTTAAATATGCAATCCATACGCCTTTATCCCCAGCTGCCGGCATAATGTCGGTTACACTATTGCTGGACAATCCTTCATCTGTTGTGAAATCTTTGAATTGTTGCGTCCGGCAGTCGAACAGACTGATACCTTCTTGTCTGGAGCCAACCCATAGTATATTCTCGGATGGATCATAATACAGGGAGGTAAGTTCATTACTTACCAGTCCGGAATTACTTTCCTTATATACAATATTGCTCCCATTGCCGACCCATTTATTCAACCCCGCTTCCGTTGCAACCCAAACACATCCTTGTTGGTCAATTGCCATATCCAATACAAAATCGTTGGACAAGCCGTTTTGCGAACTGATGTGCTTAAAGTTGTAAGTTGCTTGTCCGGCCAAATTTTGGAGTATGGACAAGCTGATGATAAGATATGTCAATAGATTCTTCATGCACTGTATTTTTCAATGATACAAAATTAAGCATTTGCCATTGATATGGCATAATAATTTGAATAAAGAAAGAAAAACAACCCTAAAAGATGGATTTCCATCTTCTTTAACGCCTTTATAGGCGTGGAATAGTATTTAGAAAGAATACTAACTTCAAAAAAGAACTTTCCATCCCCCTTGTTCACGGTAAAACCTATAATTTTGTAGGGTCACTTTTGACATAACTCTTAATACATATATTTTATGACAAGAAAAACATTGCTGGTATTTCTCAGCTTCCTGCTTGCAACGGGTATCAATGCCCGTTCAGTTGGTTTGTTCGGACATGACAAGCTGGATGTGTCCGATACCGTTCGGTTTGCGGTCAATCCGTTTACCGGTGCCATTGACGAATTGACTGTTGAAGGCGACAAGCATCACATGAACTGGATAGTGAAAACTGACGGCAGTCAATACCCTTGGATTACGGAAAGATACAGTTGGGGATTGGGCTATTTCACGCAAGTAAAAGGACATGAAAGCCTGAAAAAGGAATGGATGCGCCCTCTTGTAGTAGAGGACGAAGGAAAAAAGGTTCTCTATAAGGAGGGTGACGTACTTATCCGTGCCGAACGCAGCATGGATGGTGGTGATTTGATAGAAGAGTACACTTTTACGAACAAGGGCGGAGAGCGGATCTGGTTGTACGATATAGGCATTTACACTCCATTTAATGATAATTATCCGAATTCTCAAACCTGCATCACCAATCGTTGCCATGCGCATGTATGGAATGGCGGAAGCGGTGCATACGTCAATGCGTTGCGAATGGGTTTTGAAGCCCCCCATGTAGGGATGATGCTGACCGAAGGAGCCATTGACAGCTATGAGATATGGGGACGGGGCAGGAAAACGAGCAGTTCGCACATGCGTGGTATATTTGCCATGAACCTGCCGGACATGCGTCTGAATCCGGGAGAGTCGTATCGCCTGAAATGGCGGTTGTTCTCGCATGGGGGAAAAGCGGACTTTCGTGACAAAATGTTGGACAAAGGCGGTGTGCTTGTCTCATCAGATAAATATGTATATGAAATAGGTGAAATGGCTTACGTTACTATGCGATGCAATTCTCCGCTCCGAAACTGTACTGCAAAGATAAATGGTATCCCCGTCAAAGTCTATCATGCAAACGGCATATGGACGGTAAAACACAAAATGGAGCAGGCGGGAGAAATGAGGGTGGAGTTCTGCTATGGCAACGGAAAGAGAACCCATGCCGACTTACTGGTAATAGATAATGTAAAAGATTTGGTGAACAAACGCATATCGTTTATCCGCAATCGTCAGCAGATGAACAATCCTCGCGACTTGCGCGACGGGGCGTATATGGTTTATGACTGCGAGGCCGACAGCATTTATCCGAACAACACGCCCAACTGTAACCCGGTGGACCGTGACGAAGGTGCCGAGCGTGTAGGTATGGGCGTGCTGTTGGCCAAGCAATACCTCTTGTCCGACAAGAAAGACAATGATTTGAAATCCTCTCTTCTCCGCTATGCAAAATTTCTCCGTACCCGTTTGCAGACACCCGAATACGTCACCTATTCCAGTGTGGATCAAAAGAACCGGAACCGGGCATACAACTATGTCTGGATTGCCGAATTCTATTTCTATATGTATCGGGCTACGGGAAACAGACAGTTTGTCCGTGACGGTTACGAAACGCTTCGTTCCATGTTTCGCCAGTTCGGTCATGGCTTTTACGGCATCGGTTATCCGGTATGTTTAGGGTTGCAATGTTTGAAAGAAGCCAAGATGGAGAACGAACACCAGCTACTGCTGGATGACTTCAAAACGATTGGTGACAAATTCATAGCCAACGGGGTGAACTATCCGGCCAGTGAAGTGAATTATGAACAGAGCATCGTGGCCCCGGCCCTGCAACTGCTCGCTCAAGTCTATTTGGAAACCAAGGAGCGGAGATATCTGGACGAGGTCAAGCGGCAACTTCCCGTTGTGGAGGCGTTCAACGGTTTTCAGCCCAGTTTCCACCTGAACGAGATAGCTATCCGCCATTGGGACGGGCATTGGTTTGGCAAATACGAGCTTTTTGGCGATACTTTTCCTCACTATTGGAGTACGGTTACTGCATCGGTTTACCATTATTATGCTTTGTGTACCGGCGATACATCTTATCAGAAGTTGGCCGAAGAGATTGTGCGCAATAACCTCTGCTTGTTTTTTGAAGACGGGAAGGCTTCCTGCGCCTACATGTATCCGCATAAGGTCAATGGAGAAAAAGCGCATTTCTATGACCCTTATGCCAACGACCAAGATTGGGCATTGGTATATTGGCTACAGGTGATGAAGAATCTGTAAGAATGGTGTAACAGACATAGATGATAGGATTGGGAATCTTTCATGATAGCGAAAGATTCCCAATCCTTTTTTGTGCCCTTTTATTTAGAAAGAAATGAAACCTTTTTAGAAACATTACAAATTACGGCTTGTGCTTATTATAACTAATTTTGTCACAACTTGAAATAATATTTCCAACGTTAACAAAAGACTATGAAAATATGGCAAAAAATGTATTGAAAGCATGGCCGGTGGACAACACCGTGACTACCGATGACAAGGCGGACAAGATTTTCTCTTTGGAGACTACCCACAGCATCGACAAGGGAAATCATACTGGATCGCATGGTGGCAAAGAATCCTGGCGTGCGGTGCGAGACGATGGCGAATATACGCTTACAGTGACTACGCAGTACAGGGGCGGTGGCGGCGACCTGCTGAAGACACCCCGCAGCACTTCCCATACCATTTACATAGGTAAAGCACCTGAAGGCAGTGGCTCCACCGAGAAACCGGGCGGCAGTGACGGAGATTCTGATGACTCTCCGATGGACTAAAAAACACTCATCGTATAGACAAAAAATATAATAGGATAAGACATAGGCTTTTAAAGGTAAAAGGGAGTATTCAGGATAACACTTTGCTTCCGCTATATTTCGGGGCAGATTCTTGACCAAGGTAGTCAAGCACTTTGACTAAGGTAGTCACGACCTTTGACCAATCCAGGGGCGTTCAAACAGGAACCAAATTTATTAATCTAATTTTAATACCAGAACAATGAAAACAGAGACTTTTAAATTCTCCCGTAAGGCGACGACAGCCTTATTGCTCTGCACGGGGCTTGTGGCAAGCCAGCCGCTATCCTTGTGGGCAGAGAATGATTCCGGTGCCGTGCAGATTGTACAGCAACAGAAAATCACCGTGAAAGGCACAGTGAACGATGCCATGGGACCCGTCATCGGGGCCAGCGTTGTGGAAAAGGGCAACTCTTCCAATGGTACGATTACCGACATGGATGGTAATTTCTCCTTGTCGGTGCAGCCGGGAACTGTACTCGTCGTATCGTACATAGGATACAAGACACAAGAGGTGACGGCCACTGTCGGCAAGGCAATTAACGTTACACTGCAAGAAGACAATGAGATGCTGGACGAAGTGGTTGTGGTGGGTTTCGGTACGCAGAAGAAAGTCAATCTGACCGGCTCGGTTGGCATTGCCACAGCCAAAGAAATAGAATCCCGTCCGGTAACATCAGCGGTTCAGGCCTTACAAGGTCTAGTCCCCGGTCTGAAAATCAGTACGAGCACCGGAGAGTTGGATAAGAACATGAGTATTTCTGTCCGTGGTACAGGAACTGTAGGCAGCTATTCAAGTGGTAGCCCGTTGATATTGATTGACGGCACGGAAGGGGACTTGAACACCATCAATCCACAAGATATTGAGAACATATCTGTTTTGAAAGATGCGGCAGCTTCCTCCATTTATGGTTCACGTGCACCGTTCGGTGTGATTCTTGTCACGACCAAGAGTGGTAAAGCCGGGAAAACTTCCGTAAACTACAACAACAGCTTCCGTATAGGCAGCCCTATCAATATGCCGGAATCGATGGATTCATACTCTTTTGCCGTGATGTTCAATGAAGCTTACAAAAATCAAAAGGGAAGTGGACAGGTTTTTACGGACGAGGTGATGCAGAAGATGCTGGATTTTCAAGCCGGAAAACTTACCGGAGGAATGGATTCTGATCCGGCAAATCCGAATGCATGGAACTATCCGTGGTACAATGCGTATGCCAACGTAGACATATACAGTGAAATGTTTAAAAGCAGCGTATTCTCTCAGGAGCATAATGTAAGCGTGAACGGAGGATCGGAAAAGGTGACTTATTATGCTTCTTTCAATTATTTGGATCAGGGTGGTTTGCTGGAATACGGTGAAGATGGATTGAGCCGCTACAACGTGGCTGCTAAAATCAATGCCAATATCACAAAATGGCTGAAATTCAATTACAGTACACGTTTTACGCGTAATGATGTTTGGCGACCGACATCCTTCAACTCACAGTTTTATGACTATTTTGGCCGTATGACTTGGCCAAATATGCCTATGTACGATCCGAACGGGTATCCATACGGAGAGGTTAGGAATATCGCGGAAGGCGGGCAACGCGATGTACAAACTGATCGGCACTACCATCAGGCGACGTTGATTATCGAACCGATAAAAAATTGGGTCACTAATATCGAACTCAATTATCGCATTACGGACGGCGGTGTCAAGGAGACTACATTGCCCGCATACAACCATTTGCCGGATGGTTCCGTCGATGATACAAAAGCGAATTCGAGCCTGTACCAGGAAGATACAAAGGAAAACTATTTGAATTTCAATGCTTATACGTCTTATTCGCATACTTTTAATGACACGCACAACCTGAAGGTTATGCTCGGATTTCAGTCAGAAGAAACGAAATACGATTTCTCATCCACTAAGAAATACGGTCTGATGGTTAATGGTCTCCCCCAATTTGACCTGACTACCGGACTGGACGGTACAGGAAACAAGAAAGACACGGAAGTAAGTGGATATCATAATGAATGGGCTACGGTAGGCTTTTTCGGCCGTCTCAACTATGACTATAAGGGACGCTATTTGGCGGAAGTGAATATGCGTTATGACGGGACATCTCGCTTTCGTCGAGGTTCCAGATGGCAATTGTCTCCTTCTTTCTCTTTAGGGTGGAACATAGCGCAAGAAGAGTTTTGGAAACCAATAGAGAATATAGCCAACTTGTTGAAAGTCCGTTTTTCTTACGGTGAACTGGGAAACCAGAATATCAACAATTGGTATCCTACTTATCGAACAATTTCTATTGGTTCACTGAATGGAGACTGGTTGCAAAATGGATTATCTCCTAATACTTCATCTGTCGGCGGCCTGATAAATACGGCTCTTACTTGGGAAAAGGTCCGTACATGGGATGTTGGCGTGGATTACGGACTATTCAATAATCGCTTGACCGGTTCTTTTGATTACTTTGTCCGTTTCACAGAAGGTATGGTAGGCCCTTCTGCCGAACTGCCTGCAACATTGGGCATATCAACTCCCAGTTCCAACAACAGCGACTTACGGACGAAAGGCTGGGAAGTGTCAATTGGCTGGAAAGACCGTCTGAAAAATGGTTTGGGATATGGCATTAACTTGTCATTGTCAGATCAAATCACGATGATTGACTCTTATCCGGACAACAAGACATTGTCCATCGACTCCTATCTGCCAGGATACAAGGATGGACTTATTTGGGGATATGAAACCATCGGCATAGCCAAAAGCGATGAAGAAATGCAGGCACACCTGGCTTCTCTGCCTAAAGGAGGACAAGATGCAGTGGGCTCGCAATGGGCAGCCGGTGACATCATGTATAAAGACTTGAACGGTGATGGCAAAATCAGCGAGGGAGCACGTACCTTGGGAGATCATGGCGATTTGAAGATACTGGGAGACACTTATTCGCACTACTTCTTTGGAATAGATCTGAATGCCGATTGGAAAGGATTCGATTTCCGGGCTTTCTTCCAAGGCGTTTTGAAACACGACTATTGGGGTAGTGGAAACTTCACTGGCATGTTGTTCGGTGTACGCGGCGGATACAGCCGCTGGCATACACGAGGATTCAAACAGCATGAAGATTATTTTCGTGCAGAACCCGCCGGGCTGGAAGGGCATGAGCTTCCCGCTAACCTCGATTCGTACTATCCACGGCCTATTTTCTCCGATTCATCCGATGGAACCAGCTTCGGAGCAAAGAATCAAAAGGTACAGAGTCGTTATGTGCAGGATGCTTCCTACATACGCTTGAAGAACTTGCAGTTTGGTTACACCCTACCTGCTAAATTTACAAATAAGTTCGGGATAAACCGTTTGCGCATATTCGTTTCTGGTGAAAACGTTTGGACCGGGACTGGTTTGACCAAGTTGTTCGATCCGGAAACCATTAGCGGCGGTAATGGAGGAAATGCTTATCCGTTGTCACGCACGTGGTCTTTTGGCTTAAGTTTAACTTTATAAATTTAGAATACAATGAAGATAAGACATCTATTTTTGACAGCTGCATCTATTTTGTGTGGCAGCATTTTTATCTCTTGTGAGGATTTCCTAGATCGGGAACCGGAATCGTCCATCTCTCCGGAAATATATTTTACCGATGCTAGCCAGTTGCAGTCATGGGCCGATAAGTTTTATTCTGCCATATTGCCCTCTTCCGGCAAAAACAGCTACGGATTTTATGCCGAAGATAAACATACGGACAATCAGATAGCTTCTGATACTCCTAATCGCTTGACTAAAACACTGTGGAAAGTACCGCAGGACGATAGCAACTGGAAATTCGAGAATATTTATCAATTGAATTACTTCTTGGATAATGTCCTTCCTAAATTCGGTGAAAATTTAGATGGATCGCAGAACCAGATTTCGGGCAATTTACAATCTATCCGCCACTACATAGGCGAAATCTACTTTCTTCGTGCGCTCGATTACTTTAACCGCTACCAGAAGTTCGGAGATTTCCCTATCGTTGAACATGCACTGACAGATGACATGGAGGCTACCACCGAGGCAAGTAAACGCAGTCCGCGCAACGAGGTGGCTCGTTTTATCCTTTCCGACCTAGACAAGGCTGCCACGTTGATGGATGGGATAGACTTTGCCACCACCCGGATTAACCGCGACTTGGCACTGCTGCTTAAATCACGTGTAGCCCTATATGAAGGGACATTCCTGAAATATTTCAAAGGGACAGCTTTTGTTCCCAATGGCGAAGGATGGCCAGGTAAAAGCAAAGAATACAATGCCAATTATGAATATCCGAGCGGAAACATAGATAACGAGATAAATTTTTTCTTGGATGAGGCAATGGCCGCCTCTAAGGAAGTGGCCGAGAAATACAAAGGGCAGCTGACCGCCAACACCGGAATGCTGCAACAGGCTGCGGACGATCCGGAGAATCCCTACTATAACATGTTCTGCGATGAAGATTTGTCCAGTTATCCCGAAGTGCTGCTGTGGAGACAATATACAATGAACAAGGGAAATGATATTGCCTTGGCAGCCAACATGGGGAATTGGGGCGTTGGAATTACTCGCTCTTTTGTACAGAATTTCCTGATGGCTGACGGTACTCCCGTATATACACATGGAACGTACGCGGACGGTGATGGCTACTATATGGGCGACCAGACGATAGCCGATGTCCGTACCAACCGTGACAGTCGTTTGTCTCTCTTTTTGAAAGAGCCCGGGCAAACGAACATCGTGTGGGATGACCAGCCCGGACAGAGCCTCAATTTGATAGAACCCGTACCTAATATTATCGTAGGCGATATGCAACGTGCTTATACCACCGGATATGCTTTGCGCAAAGGCGGAGCACTCAATTCAAAATACTGCATACAGCTTAAGGGATACGTTGCATTGGTGTGCTATCGGGCTGTTGAGGCCTTGCTTAACTATATGGAAGCAAGCTACGAAAGGACTGGGACACTAGATGCCACTGCTCTCGGCTACTGGCAGGCTATTCGCAGTCGCGCCGGGATAAGCACGGACATCGATGCCACCATTGCAGCTACCGAGATGGATAAGGAAGCAGAGAACGATTGGGGGGCTTATTCCGGTGGAAAGCTACTTACTGACAAGACATTGTATAACATCCGTCGCGAACGGCGGTGTGAAATGCTGGCCGAAGCTTTGCGCAACATGGATGTCTGCCGTTGGAGAGCAATGGATCAATTGATAACCAGCCCCTATGTACCCCAAGGATTTCACTTGTGGAATACGCCGATGGAGCATTGGTATGACAATAGTGACGGTACATCGGCTCTGGTATCCGATGGTACAAGCAACTCCAATGTATCGCCGTCTAGCTACAGCGAATATCTTTGCCCATTCCAAAAGACATCGAACCAGATAGGATATGGTGGATTTACTTGGAACATGGCTCATTATCTGTATCCGATACCTATAAAGCAGTTCCTGCTGACTTCACCGGATGGTACCAATGTAGAAGAATCCGTCATTTATCAGAATCCATACTGGCCAATCAAGGCTGATGCCTCAGCTGAAAAATAGATATGCTTAACAGCATACGTGTGATAGAATAGAATATGGTGTTTGGAAAACATATTCCCAGTCAAGACAGAAATAGAGATGAATTTATCCTCGTCTCTATTTCTGTCTTAATTGAGAATCCGACTACCACCATAAGGGAAGATATCTTTTATAGAAGATTATCAACCTTTCTGCTATTAGCCCGGTATTTAGGTGGTATTCCATCCCTTTTAGACAGATTTTTCACCTATTCATATCCCCTTCCTTCTATAATTTTGCAGGAACCATATAATGTACAACTTTATTAATATCACGAATTGAAATAAATGTGAAATAGAGATTGGTAGTATTATCATTATGCTATTGCCGTATGAACTGTAATTGTACATTATCATATATCTTATTTTTATGTTCTTTCTTGTAAAAAAATATATCATGAGAAAGTTGAATTCGAAATTACTATATGTATTTTGTGCGCTTCTTTTCTTTTCCGCTTTTACTAGCGGAAAGAAGGATATAATCACCATTTTTATGATAGGTGATTCTACTATGGCGAATAAAAGTCTGAAGAATGGAAATATTGAACGTGGTTGGGGACAGATGCTTCCTGAATTTTTGATTGGCGATGTACGGGTGGACAATCATGCCATGAATGGTCGGAGTTCACAGAGTTTTATCGATGAAGGACGTTGGGATGTCGTACTCTCCAAATTGAAGAGCGGAGACTATGTATTTATCCAGTTCGGTCATAATGATGAGAAATCTGCCGAAGAGCTACATACTATTCCCGGAAGCACTTTCGATGAAAACTTGCGTAGATTTGTAAGGGAGACGCGAGCAAAGGGAGCTTATCCGGTGCTGTTTAATTCAATTGTGCGCCGGAATTTTCCACCGGAAGGGACCATTGGGCATAAAGGCAGTTATGAGACGGAGGGAAGCACATTGGTAGACACTCATGGAGAGTATTTGGAATCACCAAGAAGAGTGGCAAAAGAAATGGATGTTCCTTTTGTAGATTTGAATAAGCTGACGTATGATTTGGTAGTCAGTATGGGGGTAGAGAAGTCAAAAAGCCTTTTCATGTGGGTACCTACGGGAATATATGATTTCTGCCCAAAAGGAAAAATTGATAACACCCATCTGAACATTTCTGGTGGAAAGGTGGTGGCGGGAATCGCGATGGAAGCTGTTGCCAAAGTTGTGCCGGAACTAGCTGCATATATGCGTTCTCACGATTCGGAAGTATATGTGGCAGATTATAAGGACGATAAGCAATGTGCTATCAGCTATACTTTCGATGATGGTCTGGAAGAACACTATACGCTTGTTTTCCCGGAAATGGAAAAAGTAGGTTTCAAAGGGACTTTTTGGATATGGGGAAAAGGGATAGAGAATGTGACGGAGCAGCAAGATAAACCACGTATGACTTGGACGCAAATGAAAGAAATGTTTGATAAAGGGCATGAAATATCCAGTCACGGTTGGTCACATGCAGATTTGAGGCATCTTAGTCTGGAAGAAGTGAAAGCGGAAGTTGGCAGGAATGATAGCATTATTCAGGCTGAAATAGGCGAAAGGCCGCTAACCTTCTGTTATCCGTTTAATTCTTATAATGAAGATGTACGGCGGATTGTTTCAGAAAATAGAATAGGTACACGTATCAAACAATATGCCATAGGAGGTGAGAAATCAAAATCAACGGTTGAATCGCTGGATAAATGGGTAAAGGAGCTCATGATTTCCAATGATTGGGGAGTGACTATGATACATGGAATTTCTACCGGTTATGATGCCTTCACTTCCCCGGATATATTATGGGAACATTTTCGTAGAGTGAAAAATCAGGAATACGATATTTGGGTAGGTACTTTTCGCGAGGTAGCGGCATATGTTAAAGAGCGGAGGAATGTACAACTGGATATTGTGAAAAAGGAATCGCAGTGGGCAGTTATACCTCGTTTGTTACTGGACAAGGAATTATTTAATGAACCTTTGACAATGGTGCTGAATAAGAAAGGAAAGGGAAAAGTGAAGGTGTATCAAAACGGAAAGAGACTGTTAGTAAAAAAAACGGGATGATAAACAGGTCTTTGATTTCAATCCGTATGGGGGAACTATAAGAATAAGTTTTTTTTGATAATCCAGCACAGCTAAAGGAACATCCCGTTGGTGGAATTTATCTCGAACTTGATTCTGCCAATAGGTAGGAGAAAATATCGTTTATAAGAGCAGATTAGCAACCTTTCTGTTATTAGTCCGGTATTTAGGTAGTATTCCATCCCTTTTAGACGGATTTTCCACCTATTCATATCTTCTTCCTTCTATAATTTTGCAGAAACAATATCATGTATAACTTTATTAATGTCACGAATTGAAATAAGTATGAAACACAGATTGGTAGTATTATCATTATGCTATTGCTGCATGAACTGGTCGGCAATGGCAAACGCGAAAAATGTTGTTCCTACAGAAAGGAAGCAACAGGTCATTTCAAATGTAGACACAAGCCTTGAAGGTACACAGAAGTATGTGCTTCGGGTGACAGGTACGCCGTTTTATATGACCAATATACAGTTGCGGCTGGATTTGCTGAGATATTCTGAAGAATGGAGCATGGACTTGTGTGAAAAACTTGTTGCGCAAGTGGCGGCAGACGGATTCAATACAGTGTCTGTTCCGGTACATTGGTATGAGGTGGAGCCGAAAAAGGACCGGTTCGATTGGACTATCCTGGACAGTTATCTGAAGCTGGTGAATAAATATGGGTTAAAAATGGAAATGCTCTGGTTTGGTGCAAACAGCGGAGGGCATGTGCAATGGCTGGGACGTCCTAATAAAAATGCCGTACACTTACGCACACCGGACTATGTGCTTTATTCCCCTTCACCATCTTCTAAAGAAACAACTAGTGAATTTACCATCCGGAGAGATATGTCTGACTACACGTTGGATATTGCAGATGACCGTTTGCGCGAAAGGGAAACCTATGTGTTGAAAGAAGTAATGAACCACATAGCCGATTGGGATGCTGCCAATGAGAAGAAGCATCCTGTAATCGGTGTGCAAATCAATAATGAATTCATTGGGATGCGAACCACGTTTCCCAATTCGTTAGCTATTTCTTATCTGAATGGAGTGGCCGGTGCGGTGAAACAATCGGATTATGTTGTATGGACCCGTGCCAATTGTGTGTTTTGGAACGTTGCCGGACGGATCCAAGAGAATGAAGCCCACAGGCTTTCAGGGGAAAAGACTAATCTTGATTTTGTAGGAATTGACACTTACCGGCATCATTTTGCTTCGGATGCCTCATTCATTGCCAGTATGCGTAACAATGTCCCATACGTTGGCAAGAATTTCCGGATGATTATGGAAACCAATTCGGGTATTCCTATCTCTGCCCAGATGCATTTGGCTGCCTTGTCGGGCAATGCTGCTTTCGACTATTATAGTATAGAAGCGCTCTATGGCAGGAATGGGAACAAGATTGTTCCGCTGGTAGGGCACTTGGACGACATACGGCGCATGAACAAGATTTTACAGAGCGACCCGGTGGACCTTGCTACCAAGACGCATGGTTACGGATTGTTTGTACACAATTGGGAAGGCGTTGATGGAGGTACGAGTACTGCCAACAGCGGAATATCATACTCCCCTATTTATCCGACATCGCAAGGTATCAGTATTCTGCGTAGTGATACGGAGGTAGTTTTGATGAGCACCGGTGGAGGACGTTTCACATTGCCTGTTGGCATGCAAGTGGAAAGCGCATCGTATGGTTATTTCGATAAAGGTAATCAGTGGGTGGGACAAGGTAACGTCAGCTTGGGACAAACGGAATTGTTCGACACGGCATCTGACAAAAATCCGTCGGTATTCGTGGAGGCAGGCACTACCGTGTTACTGAAATGCAAAGGGACCTTGTTCCCGAAACCTTATCAGATAGTCCAGGCAGAGTTTGTATCGCTCAGTTCGGATGCTGTTGCGGAATATGACATCCAGAATATTGGGTTTGCCGGGAATGGTTATGTGAAATTGCCTTCTCATGAGGGTGCATATATTACTTGGGAACAACTGGACGGTAAGGAAGGGGGCGAACATATCATCCGCATCCGTTATTCTTTGGAGGACAACCGGCAGGCCAGCCATATTCTGACTGTGAACGGGAAATCTTATCGGATAAAACTGGAACCTACAGGAGGAGGCACTAAATATAATTATTTCAGTATTTCTGTACCGTTGCAGAAGGGGAAAAACAATACCATTCATTTGGAAACGACAGGTAACTATTATCGTCCTAATAGGGTTGTTGTGCCAGCTCCTGCAGGAAATATCGATGAAATACAGATACTATGAAAGAGTTGAAACATATCATAATATTAATCACTTATGCAGAAACGTAATTTATTAATAATCATTTTATTCTTGTTTACCGGGACAATAGGATGGTCTGCCGAACGTATCCGGCAGAATTTTGATTTCGATTGGCAGTTCCGTTTGGGAGAACAAGGTATCTATAAACCTGTCCAGCTTCCGCATGACTGGAGTATTGAACTGGACTTTAACGAAGAGGTGGGTCCTGAAAGTGGATATTTGCCGGGGGGTATAGGTTATTATAAGAAAGATTTCAATGTGCCTGCGTCTTACAAAGGTAAGCGGGTCAGCATTGTGTTCGATGGCATCTATCATAAAGCTACCATCTATCTGAACGGACAGGAGGTAGATTACCATCGTTACGGATATACTTCATTTGAAACTGACTTGACTCCTTACTTGAAATATGGAGGAAAGAATACATTGAGCGTGAAGGTAGATCATTCGGAGAAATCGCGCTGGTACACTGGCTCGGGTATTTATCGCCACGTATGGATGCAAGTAACCAATCCGATACATGTCAAGATGTGGGGTACATATATTACCACTCCCCGAGTGTCGGCAGAATCGGCCATCGTATCTTGTGTAACAACTGTAGCCAATACTTCGGCATTGACCGGTGAAATAGAAATTATGCAACGAATAGTGGATGCACAAGGCAATCTGTTGAAGATAAACGGCAAGCAGTATGCAGCCCGAACAGAGGTTGTGATGCCGGAAAACGGGACAAAAGATATTGCACAGTCTTTCACGCTGTCCAACCCACAATTGTGGAATTTGGAAAAACCTTATCTTTATCGTTTGGAAACAATATTGAAACAAAAGGGAAAGGTGATAGACCGTTACACGACCCGTTTCGGGGTGCGGACCATCGGTTTCGATAAGGACAAAGGCTTCTTCTTGAACGGGAAGAATATCAAGATGAAAGGTGCGTGCCTGCATCAGGATGCTGGATGCTTGGGGGTTGCCGTTCCAAACCGTTCATACGAACGCCGTCTGACTATCTTAAAGGAGTTTGGAGCAAATGCCATCCGCTGTTCACACAATCCGCCTTCACCGGAGTTCTTGAATTATTGTGATTCCATTGGTTTCTTAGTCGTTGACGAGGCTTTCGACAAGTGGAAGTCGGGATATTATGAGCAGTTCTTTGATGAATGTTGGCAACAAGATATTCGTGACATGATTGTGCGCGACCGTAACCATCCTTCCATCGTCCTTTGGAGTATCGGCAATGAATTGGCAGAAGCCACCCGTAAGGACAACGTGGGTGTGGAACGTGCCACCTTGTTGCGTGACTTCGTACATAAATTAGAACCGACACGTCCAACCATGTTGGCACTGGCACCGGCATACCAAGATAAGTTTGCTTCAGTAACTGATGTGGTAGGGTATAATTATAGCGAACTATCTTATATAGAGGACAAGAAAAAGCATCCTGAACGAATCGGCCTGATAAGTGAAAGTTATCCCTATTATAGCGGATTGAGACCTTATGAGGCAAGGGATTACTCTCCCAAGAATCCGTGGAATTATGTGATGGAAAATGATTACTTTTGTGGATCGTTTGTTTGGGCCGGAGTCGATTATATCGGAGAAAGCATGGGTTGGCCGAGTAAGGGATGGGCTGCTACGCTTTTCGATATGTGCATGGACGAGAAGCCTCGTGCCGCCTATTTACGTGCGATGTGGACAGACAAGCCTGTCTTGAAAATGGCTGTCGTGGACTATAGCATAGATGAAGATCCGGGTAAGGACCACTGGCAGACACCGCCTATGGTGCATGACTGAACTTTTCCATATACCGATTCACGTGTGTTGCCAATTCATACCCCATCTAATTGTGACGAAGTGGTACTGATAGATCCACGTGGAAAGAAATATGGACCGCGCAAACCGAAAGACTATCTGAATAATACCATTATTTGGAATCAGCCTTATCGACCTGGGAAGGTGGTTGCTATCGGATACAAGGATGGTAAAGAGGTGTGCCGCGACAGCATTCAGACAAGTAAAATTAAAGCAGCATGTTTCACACTTACACCTGACAAAACCGTATTGCAAGCAGACGGACAAGACCTTGCTTTCATTGCTTTACAATTATTTGATGAAAATGGGGTGCCTGTAAGGATAAACGACCGTGTGGTAAATGCAACAGTGGAAGGCACTGGAAAATTGCTGGGGATAGATAGTGGAGAAATGCGTCGAGCATATCGTTTCAACAGCCATGAGCTTCCTACTTATCAGGGCAGGTGCATGCTGGTGATACAGGCTGGACGAAGTAAGGGGATGATGAGCGTAAAGGTTTGCGTAGAAGGCCTTCCTGAACAAACAATAACGATAAAAGTACACTAATTTTTATAATAGCAGTAAGAATGACAACATTAAAAGATTTATTTGCTGGTTTGCTTCTTGTTATCTTCTTTCCCATTTGCTCATGGGCTGAAGGGGTGAAGCTTCAGCCGGTGGAGGTAGAGGCTCCTTTCCCTATGGACTCTGTATTTTTGTGTATATTCCCACAGAGGGATTTCTTGATAACCAAATATGGAGCTAAGGCAGGAGGAAAAAAACTGAATACAAAGGCAATAGCCAAGGCAATCACTGCCTGTCATTTGGTAGGTGGCGGTCGTGTAGTCATTCCCAAAGGAGAATGGCTGACTGGTCCTATCCACTTGAAAAGCAATATAAACCTCTACATGGAGGAAGGAGCGGTATTGCGTTTTACAGACACTCCTTCGGATTATCTTCCGGCGGTAATGACCTCATGGGAAGGCATGGAGTGTTATAACTACTCTCCGCTAATTTATGCATCTGATTGCGAAAACATCGCCATTACAGGAAAAGGAGTATTGGCTCCCAAGATGGATACATGGAGAATATGGTTTGCCCGTCCGCAAGCTCACATGGAGGCTTTGAGGAAGTTATATACAATGGCTTCCACTGATGTTCCTGTGGAAGAAAGGCAAATGGCTGTTGGTGAGAATAACCTCCGTCCTCATCTGATTCATCTGAACCGTTGCAGGAATGTGTTGCTTGACGGCTTTAAGATCAGGGAAAGTCCCTTTTGGACTATACACCTTTATATGTGCAAGGGTGGCATTGTCCGTGGTCTTGATGTCAAGGCGAACGGCCACAACAACGATGGCATAGATTTGGAAATGAGCCGTAATTTCCTGATAGAGAATTGCAAGTTTGACCAGGGAGATGATGCTGTAGTTATTAAATCGGGGCGAAACCGAGATGCGTGGAGATTGGGCACCCCTTGTGAGAATATCGTTGTACGTAATTGTCAGGTAATGGAAGGACATACTCTATTGGGCATTGGCAGTGAACTGTCTGGAGGTGTGCGAAACGTTTATATGCATCATTGTGATGTACCCGCATCTGTGCATTGCTTATTCTTTATCAAAACCAACCGAAGGCGGGGTGGAATTGTGGAAAACATCTACTTGGAAGATGTTACGTGCAAGGATACTGAATATTTGGTTGGGTTGGACATGGATATTCTCTATCAATGGCGGGAGTTGGTTCCTACTTATGAGGAACGTCTTACCCGTATCGAGGGAATTCATGTGAAGGACATTCGGTGTGGTTCCGCGGATTTTGTCTATGAGTTGTGCGGTGACGAAAGGTTGCCACCCAAGGACATTACTATTCGAAACATTGTAGTGGATAATTCCAAGGGAGTCCCCAATCAGAGCCATCATATTACAGGACTTACATTGGATAGTATTTGTTATTCTCATATTCGGCCGGATATGGTGACAAAACCACGGAAAAGATGGCGCTGAAGGCTGTGCTATTGTGTTGTCAAGAATGAATAATATTCACAAGGGCTAAGAAGTTAGAAGAAGTTGTCGCCCGCTCCGGGCGAGCTTAGAAGTTAAAGTCAATAGACAATATATTGGCAGCAATGTATCGGCTTAACTTCCTAACTTCTTTCTGCCCCTCCTCCGGTATCAAGTTTACCCCTGTCTATATCGTTTCTGATATTCGGATGGAGGAATGCCATATTCTTTTTTGAAACAATCGCGGAAGTGTGCCATATTGTTAAAGCCGGTCATTGAGGCGGCTTCTGACACATTATGTTCTCCTGTAAGTAATAGATGTGCACTATTTCTTAGCTTAATCTTTCGAACAAATTCATTGGGACTAAGTTCTGTCAAAGCTTTTACTTTACGATAGAAGGCAGAATAACTCATGTTCATACAATCAATCATAAAAGCGGTGTCTATTTTCTCTACATCCAGATTATCTTCTATCAATGAAGTCAATTTAGAGAGAAAGGCTTCGTCCAATCTGTTCAATTGCGGATGAGGGGATGAAGTAGATTGTCGCTTTTCGGTGTTCTTGACCACCGTAGACGGAACATTTTCCACAATTTGCCGGGCAAGGCGTTTCCGCATCTCCAACAAGTTCTTGATGCGACTCCTCAATAGTTTCGCACTGAAAGGTTTGGTCAAGTAAGAGTCGGCTCCACTGTCGTACCCCTCTTCTTTATCTTGTATGGAGTCCTTGGCTGTAAGGAGGATGACAGGGATGTGGCTGGTATTCATGTTCTCCTTGATGCCCTTGCACATGGCTATGCCATCCATTTCCGGCATCATGATGTCACTCACTATAATATTTGGAGTGTATCTTAACGCCAAAATCAGACCCTCCTTTCCGTTATTGGCTTGCAATATTTTATATGTATCTTGTAATTCATTGGCTATATATTCCCGGATGTCAGCATTGTCTTCCACCACCAACAGAATAGGGAATGCACTTTCCGGTTCGGCATCTTCTGCCATTTCCTTTACAACAGTAACCACTTTTTCTTCCTTGTGCAATGCCTCGGGGTAATTGTAATCGGTTTGTATGCGGAAGCGGAAAGTCGTTCCTTTCTCCACGGCACTTTCCACCTCCAGTGAACCGTGGTGCAAATCAACGAGCGACTTCACCAATGCCAGCCCGATACCGGTACCCGAAGCCTGGTGCTTGCCCTTCGCTTGATAGTATCGGTCGTAAATGTGCGGCAAGGACTCTGCGTCAATTCCATAGCCAGTATCTGCCACTATCATTTCTACATAGCTTATGCCATTTGCCTTTATTCGGTGCATGGAGAGTGTGATATGTCCTGCCCGAGTGTATTTGATGGCATTGGACAACAGATTGTTAAGTATGATCGTGATGATATCCGCATCGAAATAGATATTTTCCTGTACAGGTTCCACTTTGACATTGATTCTTACATGCTCATTTTGATTCAGCTCCTTATATCTCAATCCTATTTCTGTAATCAGATTGCTCAGGTTGCCTTTACCCACAGTCAGTTGTCTGTTTTGAGTTTCGGTCTTGCGGAATTCCATCAGTTGGTTGATAAGATTGAGCAGTTGCACGGCACTGCGGTATATGGTCTGTATTTTTGTACGGAAAGCGGCGGGTATGCCTTTGTTATCCTTTAAATCCTCCAACGGACCGATAATCAGCGTAAGCGGAGTACGTAATTCATGTGCGATATTTGTATAGAAGCGAAGCCGTTCATTGTGCAGTTCTTGTTCTTTCTGCCGATTTCTCTTTTCCATCTCCAGCGAGTTTTTCTCCACCTTTAAAGAACTCTTCAGCAGCAGTCTTTTTTTGTATGAACGGAAGATGAGATAAATAATGCACAATATTAATAAGGTATATAATGATTTGGCATACCATGTTGCCCAAATCGGCGGATTAATGACAATGTGTATGGATGCAGTATTTTTTTCATCCCATTCACCATTTTTCAGCCGTGCTTTAACTCGGAAGATATATTTACCCGGATCTATGTTTCGGAAGGTTATTTGTTGTTCTCCTTCGGTATCATACCACGTTCTGTCCAGTCCCTCCATTTGGTAGGCATACTCAACTAGACCTTCTTGTGCGTAATCTGGTACGGTGAATAAAAAGCGGAATGTATTGCGGTAATAAGGCAGGCTGATTACCCCTTTGTCATTGGGAACTGTTGTTTCTGCTTTTCTGTTTATTACCTTACGGTCAAAACTTTCGCAAGCGATGAGTTGGATAGGGGAGACAATATCCGTATTATTGATAAGTTGTGGATTGAAAGAACAGACACCATGTAAAGAACCGAAGCAGATAGTTCCGTCCGGCAAGATAGTTGCCGAGCCTTCGATAAAGCCTCCTGCAGGTATCCCGTTGTGATAATCATAATTGTAGAATTTCTGGCGGTAAACATTAAAACAGGCAATCCCCGTATAGGTACTTACCCAAATATTACCCAGTTTGTCTTGCTGGATGGCTCGGATATGGTTGTCGGCAAGTCCATACGCCTCATCGTATAATATAGTCTGTTCCGGTTGGTCGGTATCTTTCACATAGACCAGTCCATTATATGTAGCTATCCACAGTCCGTCATCCCGGTCTCGGTAAATTTGATTGATGTTATTGGTACGCAGGCGATTGCCGTCATACAGTCTTGTCAATTGTTTATGGTTTGCATCAACAACGTAGATTCCTACTCCCAATGTCCCTATCCATATTTTTCGTTGTTTATCTTGCATAAGAGCGAATGCAATCGGATTCCACCGTTTCCACTCCGGTACATTCCATCTTTGGATGCTATCATGGTGGCTGATATAGACTCCTTCCTCACTTCCTATCCACATTTGTCCTTGTTCATCTTCGTAAAAAGTGCGTACATCTATATTCTCCATACCCAAATCAATACGCTTGAAAGTATCATTCTTGGGATCATAGCGTAGTACTCCTTCGTCATCAATACCCATCCAAAGTCTACCTTGGCTGTCTTGTTTCATACTATAAATAACGGAATAAGCATGTGACAAGTGTGAAGAAACATTCCATTGCTTTTTTACTTTGTTGCCCTGCCAGCA
>OLGI01001111.1_pt1 | contig 24514 bp, 17 predicted proteins | sample 1605221 | NCBI WGS metagenome assembly OLGI01 (sample SAMEA3888915, study PRJEB22519) | human gut metagenome | biome: human gut; feature: human-associated habitat; material: faeces | place: Denmark | collected 2010 | reverse complement strand
TTGCCGGTGGAAAGCCTGTGAAGTATGCAGGTCCTAACACCATCATCATGGAAGCAGCCGAGGTTACCGAGAAGGTTCGCAAGCACATTGCGAATGCCTACCGACTGGTATTCCATGGTCAGACATCCCTCTTCGATGCCATCAACCAGATCAAGGATCAGGTGCCAGATGGTCCGGAGATTCAGAACATCATCCAGTTCCTGGAGAGTTCAGAGAAGGGTGTCATCACTAAAATGTAATTGGTTTTTAAGATTGAGGTTCTAACCTCGATTTGTTGTTAGTTGTAAAAATTCAAGTCATACCTATTTGAATTTTTCGATATTTAAGAAAGGGCTGGCCGTGAGGTTGGCCCTTTTTCATGTTTGATAGCTTGGGTGATACAACTATCCCTTATGGAAAAAGATACTATCCCTAATAGAAAAAGATTCTATCCCTAATATAAATCTCCATTCAACGTCGTTGAACGTACATTCAACGTTGCTGAACATACATTCAACGTCGCTGAACGTACATTCAACGACGCTGAACGGAGACTTCTATTAGACTTAGCAACAATTTCTGTTAATGGTAGCAACAAATTCCTCATGCAGCGAATCTCTCTTCCCTTAATAATTAATTGAATAAATGCAAATAAATGCAATTTTATTTTGTTATCTCTTCGTTTATGTGTATCTTTGCAAACAATTTGGGTAATTATGCCCTTTTCTGTCAGAAATAAATAGAATAGAACATGAGAAAGAAACAATATAAACCTCGTAATCATCGTGGATTGCAGGTTGTTACTTTGTGTATCAGCACCGCCATGGTGCTTGTTTTGCTGGGCTTGGTCATCTTTTCCGTATTGATGGGAAGAAACCTCTCGTCTTACGTCAAGGAGAACCTGGTGGTTCAGGTGATGTTGGAGCAGGATATGACCAATCCTGAGGGCTTGCAGATGTGCAAGCATCTCAAGGCGCGTCCTTACGTGAAGGGATTGACTTATATCACCAAGGAGCAGGCTTTGAAGGAAGCTACCCACGATTTGGGTACCAATCCGAGCGAGTTTGCCGGTGTGAATCCTTTCCAACCTTCCATTGAGATTACAACGCAGGCTGATTATGCCAACAACGATTCCCTGGCTTGGATTTCCAAGGAGTTGAAGGCCTATCCTCGTGTCACCGAGGTAAGTTATCAGCACGACCTGATAGAGCAGGTAAACAATTCGCTTACCAAGATCAGCATCGGACTGCTGATAGTTGCTGCCCTGCTTACTTTCATCTCGTTCTCGCTTATCAACAACACGGTGCGCTTGGGCATCTATGCCCGTCGCTTCTCTATCCATACCATGAAGTTGGTGGGTGCATCGTGGGGCTTCATCCGCAAGCCGTTCCTCACCCGTGCCATGATGGTGGGCGTGATTTCGGCACTGATAGCCGACGGATTCCTGGGCGGGTGTCTCTATGCGTGGTCGTTACACGAGCCGGAATTGCTCAATGTGCTCGGTTGGCAGGAACTCGCCATCACCGGTGGTTCCGTCTTCCTCTTTGGTCTCATCATCACAGCCCTCTGTGCCAACATCTCTGTGAACAAGTTCCTGAAGATGAAGGCGGGAGACCTGTATAAAATTTAAACATTAAACATTAAGCATTATATATAATGGATAAGAAGAATTTAGCATTTGACAAGATGAACTTCATTTTGTTGGCCATTGGAATGGCGATTGTCATCATCGGTTTCCTCCTGATGAGTGGTGCAGGCTCTAATGAGCACACCTTCGATACTGATATCTTCAGTACTCGTCGTATTGTGGTGGCACCTACCGTTACGTTGATTGGTTTCCTCTCAATCATCTATGCGATTATTCACAAACCGAAAGAGAATTAATAGTTTATAGTTAATAGTTTATAATTTATAATTAATATACATATTATAATTAGATGGATTTTATTCAGACAATCATTATCTCTATCGTAGAGGGATTGACCGAGTTCTTGCCAGTGTCTAGTACAGGTCACATGATTATTGCCGAAAACTTGTTGGGTGTAGATATCCAGGATAAGTTTGTCAACGCCTTTACTGTCATCATCCAGTTTGGCGCCATTCTTTCTGTTATCTGCCTGTATTGGAAGAGATTCTTCTATCCGGATGCAGTAAAGACAGGTGAGAAGACCTATTGGAAGGCGATGTTCGATTTCTATGCCCGCCTGGTGGTAGGTACAGTGCCTGCCGTGGTATTGGGTCTTGCCTTCAATGATTTCATCGAGTCAAACCTGGGCAATGTGCAGCTGGTAGGTTGGATGCTTGTCATTGGCGGTGTGTTCATGCTCTTCTGCGATAAGATTTTCAATAAGGGCAGCGAGCAGACCAAGCTTACTTACAAGCGTGCCCTGACCATCGGTTTCATCCAGTGTATTGCAATGATTCCAGGTGTGTCTCGTTCCATGTCAACCATTGTGGGAGGTATGTCTCAGCGACTCACCCGCAAGGCGGCTGCCGAGTTCTCATTCTTCCTGGCTGTGCCTACCATGTTTGGTGCCACCTGCCTGGAGGTTTACAAGCTCATCAGCCATGGCGGCGGTTCGTTGCTCACTCAGGGCAACAATCTGGTTACCTTGCTCCTGGGTTCAGTGGTAGCATTCATCGTTGCCATCCTCGCCATCAAGTTTTTCATCAATTATGTCACCAAGTACGGTTTCGCAGCTTTCGGCTGGTATCGTATTGTTATCGGACTCATCATCATCATCTGCGGCCTTTGCGGTGTAGATATGCAGATGGTTGACTAAAGTAAGAATATGGATTTCAGAAAAGGAGAAATTATAGCCATCGACAAGCCTTATCGTATGTCGAGCTTCGGAGCCTTGGCACATGTGCGCTATCTGCTCAGCAAGAAGCTCGGCTTTAAGGTGAAGATAGGACATGCCGGTACGCTCGATCCCCTTGCTACTGGCGTACTGGTGCTCTGCACAGGCAAGTGTACCAAGCAGATAGAGCAGTTGCAGACCCATACCAAGGAATATACGGCAACCTTGCAGCTTGGTGCTACCACTGCCAGCTACGACAAGGAGCACAGTGTGAACCACACCTTCCCAACCAAGCACATCACCCGTGAGCTGGTAGAGGAGGTGCTGAAGCAGTTTGTGGGCGAAATTCAGCAGGTGCCACCTACCTATAGTGCCGTGAAGGTGAACGGCGACCGCTCGTATGCCCTCCGCCGTGCGGGCGAAGAGGTGCAGCTGAAGCCAAAGACCGTGAGAGTGGATGAGATAGAGCTCACCGACTATAACGACGAGGAGAAGACCGCCAGCATCCGTGTGGTCTGTGGCAAGGGAACCTATATCCGTTCCCTCGCCCGCGACATCGGCCGTGCCCTGGATAGTGGAGCCTTCCTCACCGCCCTGCGCCGTACCAAGGCAGGCAGTTTCAACGTAGAAACCTGCATCGATTTTGACCATTTCCAAGAATGGCTCGATGCCCAGCCGTTGGAGGATAGCATTGCTGAAAGCCAGCAGGCATCCCAGAAAAAGAATCTTAGTAAATAATCATAGAAAGGAGAAAAAAGATATAACATGAAATTATCGCAATTCAACTTCAAGTTGCCAGCTTCTCAGGTGGCACTTTACCCACATAAGGCAAAACGTGTGGTTAAGACAGCTAGTGGTGAACGTGTATTCGAGATTACTCGCCGCGACGAGGCTCGACTGATGGTCATCCACAAGAAGTCGGAAACCATCGAGATGTATAAGACCGATGAGAAAGGCAAGGAAATCAAGGATGCCGATGGCAATCCGGTATTCCTGCAGTTCAAGGACATCGTGAACTATTTCGAGGAGGGAGATACCTTCATCTTCAACGATACCAAGGTGTTCCCAGCCCGTCTCTACGGAACCAAGGAGAAGACAGATGCCAAGATTGAGGTATTCCTGCTCCGTGAGCTCAATCCTGAGATGCGCCTCTGGGATGTACTGGTAGAGCCAGCCCGCAAGATCCGTATCGGCAACAAGCTGTTCTTCGACGATGTAAACGAGATGGTTGCCGAGGTAATCGACAACACCACCAGCCGTGGCCGTACGCTCCGCTTCCTCTATGATGAGGATGGCAAGCACGATGAGTTCAAGCGTTCGCTCTTCGCCCTGGGCGAGGCACCATTGCCACGCTATGTGATTGATGCCCGCGAGAGTCACCATGCCACAGAAGAGGATATGGAGGACTTCCAGAGCGTTTTCGCTGAGAAGGAAGGTGCCGTAACGGCTCCTGCCACAGGTCTTCACTTCTCTCGTGAGCTGATGAAGCGCATGGAAATCAACGGAATCAACGAGGCATACATTACCCTGCACTGCGGATTGGGCAACTTCCACGAGATTGAGGTGGAGGATTTGACCAAGCACAAGATGGATTCAGAGCAGATGATTATCTCTCAGGAGGCTTGCGACCTGGTGAACAGAACCAAGGCTGAGGGGCATCGTGTATGTGCCATCGGTACCAGCGTGATGAAGGCCACTGAGACAGCCGTAGGCACCGATGGTATGATGAAGGCATTCGATGGCTGGACCAACAAGTTCATCTTCCCTCCGTACGAATTCGGACTTGCCGACTGTGCCGTTGCCAATTTCTATCATCCGGAGTCAACCCTGATGATGTGTACAGCAGCGTTCGGCGGTTACGACCTTGTATATGAGGCATACAAGAAGGCTGTGAAGAACGGATATATGTTTGGTTGCTACGGCGATTCTTTGTTGATACTTCCAGACTAAACCATTTTGAATCATCCTTATGTATCATGTATATTTAAGCCTCGGCACGAATTTGGGCAATAGAAAGCGCAACATTCGCGAGGCGATAGAAAAGATAGGAGAGCAGATTGGCGTGGTAGATCGCCAGTCTGCTCTTTATGAAACCAAGCCATGGGGCTATTCTTCGCCCAACGACTTCATCAACTCCTGCGTGCTGGTTCTCACCACCATGGCACCCCGCCAGGTGCTGGAGGCAACTCAGCGAATAGAGCGAGAGATGGGCAGAACCCTGAAGTCGGTGGATGGTGAATATCACGACCGCATCATCGACATTGATATCCTGATGATTGATGACTTGGTAATCAATGAGCCCGATCTGCATGTTCCCCATCCTTTGATGGAAGAACGTGATTTCGTGATGAAACCGCTGAAGGAAATATTAGATTAAAAAAGTTTATGCAATTGTTTAGCAGTTATCATATACTTTCATGGGCAATCGTATCGATAGCTTTGATTGCTCTTATGGGATTCTATGTTGCCAGCTTGCGCTCCACCGTGAGGAGGCAAGCTAGCATCATCCGCTCTATGCAACGCCAGTTGCAGAATCTCTTGGCTTCTACTCCTGTGGATGGAGCTTCTTTCAGAAAACAATCTTCGGATGAAGTGCAGATAGGAGATGTAGCTGCACAGGCACTTCATGTCTTGGATGCAGAGCAGGAGCTGTTTGTTAAAACCTCCCTGTATATGAAGGAGCACGTTCCTTTTATCAATCCGGATTTGCGCATTGATGATTTGGCAAAAGCATTGTGTACCAATCGTACAACCTTGGCAAACTGCATTAAGAAATACACTTCTGGCGACCTTACTTTATTGCAGTATATCAATCATTTTCGCATAGATTATGCGGTGCAGTTATTGGCTGATCCGAAGAATAAACAGACCATTTCGCAGATAGCTGAGGCGGCGGGCTATCGTTCACGTAGTGTATTCAATCGCCAGTTTGCCTTGATTTATCATTGTTCTCCATCTGTTTTTCGAGAGAATTCTCTTTGCCAGACAGAAGGAGAGATTCCTTCTGATTTGGAAAATACGCTGGAAAAATAGGCAAGCGAAGAGAATCCGCATTCGAAGGCAACTTCCTGGAGTCTCTTCTCGGGCTCTTTCATCATGATTCTCTTTGCCTCGTCTATGCGCAAGTTTGTTACCCAACCGCTGAAGTTCATGTCATATTCATCCTTGATGAATGTAGATAGGTAGGTCTTGTTGGTATATAGTCTGGAGGCGAGTTCTTCCAGGGTGAATTGCTCGTGCGTATAAGCTTTGGCTTTCACCCATACTGCTATTCTTGGGCGTAGGATATCCCTGAAGTCCTCCTTGTATGGCTTTTTTGTTCTGCTGGTTGCTGTGACTTCTTCCCCTTCAGCTTTTTCTTCCTCTTCTTCCTTTTTCCTTTCCTCATGGCTCAAGTTGTTTGATCGGGTCTTGTCCATAACGGCAATCATCTCTTCGGTTGTTGCTAGGCGCAGGGTTTCGTATTCATTAGCAAACTTGATGAAGTTGACGGTGATATATATATTCACGGCAACGACGTAGAACTGGAGGAGCCAGTTGATGACTGCTCCGGAGGTGATGGAAACTACGCCGAAGGCAAGCAGAATATAGAATAACCAATGGCTGATGTTGATCCACCTTACATTGCTCTTCTTGTCGGAAGAGAAATAATATGCAAACAATTCATTACGCTGTAAATAGCTTCTATGAAAGAATATAATATGTTTGGCACATAGTTCTATGATACCCAGCAAGGCAATGATGAGTAGGATTTGCCTATATGCTGCCAGAGCATCGATCATGGCGATGAGTGCAATAAATGCTGTAGTTCCAAACTTGATTGCTGTTATCTTGCAACGTTGTCTGGAGATATAGGTATAGTCGATCAGACTGCCAAACGAAAAGGTATAGCAGACGCCTACGAGATAGAATAGGATGGTGTCGAAACTGGCTACCCACGCATTTTCGCGGGTCCACAGACCATTAAAGGTGGCAAGCCAGACCCAAATGGTAATGCTCGTCATCCACATACCGGCGGCTAATAGCCACTTGGATTTCCGGTAGGGAGCATAGACAGCAGTCTTGGGTGACTTGAAGAAAATAAGTACGAAACCTAGGATGCAATAAATGAAACTAGTCATCGTTACGAAATATGTAAAATTGCGCTCTAAGAAACCAATCATAGTTTATCGTCTTTTGTTTGATTACACTTTTTACTTGTATAGGAGTCTGTTTGCTGTAGCATTGAAAACTCGTTTCCTTATTGTTGATTACAACTTTCTGTCTGCAAAGTTACAAAACATTTTCCTAAAAATGAAGTTTTTTTGTTCTAAATTTGGAATAAGTTGACCTTTAATGGGTTTTAGACGCATTTACCCCCCCCCTATTGTGTCCGTTTTTTTTACGTTTGACCTCTAAAGAATGCGATTCTTTTTCTTTTGTTTAAAATGAAATACCCAAATTTTCTATTTTTTAAAGTCTGTTTTACCCTTTTATTCTATCTTTGCACGCAATTAAAAGATGCAATAGTATAGATAACAATTAAGATAATTATATTATGGTATTTGAGAAAATTGTATTAGTAGCTATATTGATGGTGAATTGTTGTTTCCTGCCTCTTACTGCCCATTCGGCTGAGCAGCACAAGCAGGTTCAGCAGTTTGGGCACACTAGGCAGGTTGGCATCAAGACCAATATGCTTTATTGGGCTACTGCTACCCCTAACTTGGGATTAGAGATGGCTGTAGGCAAAAAGCATACAGCTCAGGTTTTCTTCGGCTTGAATCCTTGGAAGCAGAGTGGCGGCGACCAGTCTAGTCTTCGTCATTGGATGGTGATGCCTGAGTATCGCTACTGGTTCAATCAGAACTTCGATGGTTGGTTCCTCGGTGCTCATGCTTTAGGAGGACAGTATAATGTAGGTGGCGTGAAGTTTCCTTTCGGATTGTTGAAAGGATTGCGCAACCATCGTTATGAAGGTTGGTATGTCGGAGGCGGCATCACCGCCGGAAAGCAATGGAATCTTTCTAAGCACTGGAATCTGGAGGCTTCCATCGGTTTGGGCTATATCCATACCGCGTACGATAAGTTCAATTGTGGCACCTGTGGCGAAAAGCTGAAATCTGCTCATAAGAACTATGTGGGTCCCACCAAAGTGGCTCTTTCCCTCATTTACTTGATTCCAGGCAAGGAGGAGAAGCATGAAGATGTGCCTCAGATTATCGAGACCATTCAGCAGCCTAAGCAGAACGTATTGAAGCCGGTGCTCCAGTTGCAGGCTGTTATTGCCGAAGCTCCGAAGATTCGCCATCTGGATAAGCGGGCCTATATCGACTTCCCGGTGAACAGGATAGAGCTGCGTGCTGATTATCGTCGCAATCCAGCGCAGTTGGATAGCATCATCACCACCATCAAAGCCTTGAAGGAAGATAAGAACCTGCAGGTGATGGCCATCAACATTCATGGATTTGCTTCGCCAGAGGGTTCGTATAAGCATAACGGCTATTTGGCAAAGAATCGTGCCCGTACCCTGACGGAGTATGTCCGCAAGATGGTAGAGTTGCCTGACAGCATCTTTACGGTATCATCTACTGCTGAGGATTGGGATGGTTTGCGTGAGTTTATCAAGCAGAGCGATTTGGAGAAGAAAGAGCAGTTGCTGGCGATAGCGAAGGATGAAAGTCTGACCCCAGATGCCCGAGATGCGAAGCTGAAGAAGCAATATCCGGCACAGTATCGCAGCTTGCTTACCAACTGTTATCCGGCTCTTCGCCATAGCGACTACCACATTACTTATAAGATTAAGCCATTCGATGTGGAGGAGGCGAAGGAAATCATGAAGACCAAGCCTCAGCTGTTGTCGCTCAACGAGCTGTTTATGGTGGCTCAGACCTATGAGGTAGGTTCCAAGGACTTCAATGAGGTGATGGAGCTGGCTGTGCGCATGTATCCGGAGGATGAAACCGCCAATCTGAATGCCGCCATCATCCGTCTGAATAATGGCGATGCTGAGGCTGCCAAGCCTTATCTGGATAGAGCCGGCGATTCCAAGGAAGCCGATGCCGCAAGAAAGGCGTATGAAATGATGACGATTCAATAGAACGGAGCTGTAGTGAAAAGTAAAAATAGATATAAAAGATAAGCGATTATTACAGTTAAGAAATCAATATAGATTAATAAAGATAATTATAAGTAACAATAAAACTTTAGAATTATGAAAAAAATTACGATGTTTTCTTCAGTGCTTGCAACAGCGCTGATGATGACCGTTGTGTCTTGCTCTAGCAGCGATGACATTACAGGTGGTAATGGTAGCGGAAATGCAGAAGGTACAACTTCTTACATTGCTATTAACTTGAACAGTGTAGGGAATGCCCCTACTAGTCGTGCTTATAACCAGGGAGAGGGTACGTACGATGATGGGGAGAAGAAGGAGAATAATATTACCAAGGTACGTTTCTACTTCTATAATGCCGATGGTACTTCTTATACGTTACAATCTGCTGGTGAAAATGGTGAAAAACCTTCTAAAAACTATATTGACTATCAGGTAAAGTTAGGCGGAGAAAATCATGATAACACAGTATCTGGAACTACTTCTGCTGTATTGGTATTGAATGGTGAGAGCAATGTGGCTCCTGCTGCTATGTTGACTGTAGTGAATCCTGATGTGAATACTGAGATGCTTGACGGAGCTACTGCCAATCGTTGGTCAACTATGCGTACGGAAATGAAAGGTAAGAAATTCAACGATCCAACCAATGGCTTTATGATGAGTAATTCTACTTATGAAGATGGTGGCAAGGACTTGTGTACAACTCAGTTGACGGGTAAAACCTTCAGCAGTGCGGCAGATGCTAAAAAAAGTCCTGTAGATGTATTTGTAGAGCGTGTCAATGCAAAGGTAAAGACCACTGTTGGCGATGCCAATTTTGTAAAAGTAACTACAGATGTTGAGCTTGGTGGTGTGAATTTCAAAGGTAAATACAAAACAAAGGATCCTGTAGGTAAGCTTGCAACCATACAGCCAGATGGTACAACTAAGGAAACTGATGTTTATGCTTACATTGATGCCTGGGGACTTGGCGATGAGGATGGTCAGGCTATGCTTTACAAACAGATTGATGTGCAGAATTGGACAGATGCAACACTCGGCTTTTCAGCAACTAATCCTTGGTCTGTAGCTGCTTATCATCGTTGTTTCTGGGGTAAGAGCGTTGCTTTCGGTGGAACTCCTTCAAATTCTCCTGTTAATCATCCTTATAAAGAAATTAAGGCAGAATTGGGAACAGCTTTATATACTTTGCCTAATACACCAACAAGTTATAACGAAGGTGTTTTTACTGATCCAATGAAGAGTTATCTGACCAAGATTATGGTCGCAGCACGTCTGGCTTATACCGATGGAGGAAAAGTTCTGCCAGCAGAAATCTGTACTTATAAGGGTCAGAAGTTCTTAGGTAAAGACAATGTAAAGAAGGTCATTGCAAGAGAACTCAGAACATATTACAAGAAGAACACTGGCGCTGGAGAATCTTATACACAGATTGAAGCTTCTGATATTGATTTCTCATCAAAGGTTACTAGTGGACTTAAGTTGCAGAATTATCAGGTAGTAGCTGACTTGAGATCAGGACTTACAGAACTTTATCTGAAGAAAGGTGGCAACTTCGAGACAGTTGATGTCGCAAAGGTAAGAGCAGAAATGCAGCAAGCTCCTGTAGATATCAGTAATGGCGGTAGAACCTATTATTATACACCAATCAAGCACTTGGGTAAAGAAAATTATCCAGCAGAATATGGTGTGGTACGTAATCACTCTTATCAGGTGGAAATCTCATCAATCAAGGGCTTTGGTACTCCAGTATATAATCCTGATACCGAGATTACACCTGTACTTCCTAGCGATGACAAGACTTATCTTGCTGCAAAGATTAGTGTTCTCTCTTGGCGCGTAGTTTCAGATAAGGTTAATTTGGATAAGACGGATCAGACAAAGTAATTTATTCATATTCGATATAATGAAGAAGATTATAAATGATATCAGAAAGAAGGGAAGGCTGATGATGCTCTCTTGCTGCACCATCCTCGGTTTGCTGCTCGCATCCTGTGATTATTGGCACGATAGCTATGAGGGATGTGAGGAACTGCTGAAGACTCATCTGAAGGTGCAGTTCATCTACGATATGAACATGAAGTTTGCCGACGCTTTCCCTCATGAGGTGAAGAACGTCACACTTTATGCTTTCGACCAGCAGGGAAAATTGGCTTATGTCAAAACCGAGGCTGCCGAGAAGATTATCGCCGAAGAGGGTATGAACATCGACGACCTGACTCCTGGTGTCTATGATCTTCTCGTTTGGGCACAGGGCGAAGAGCGTTATGCTGGCTCCTATACTTTTGGGCAAGCCAGCGTAGGCTCTTCAGCCTGTGATGTGCTCAAAGCTACGGTGAATCGTGCCGATAAAGGAATCATCGACCATGATTTGACTCCGCTCTTCCATGGACAGTTGGCTAAAGCCAATCTCACCAAGATGGAGAAGGGGGGAACGAGAACCGTCAAGGTTTCGCTTACCAAGAACACCAATCATTTCAAGGTGGTTTTGCAAAACCTGTCGGGAGCAAATCTTAATGCCGATGACTTCATCTTCCAGATTACCGATAACAATGGTAAGATGGATTACGACAATAGTTTGATGGAGGATGAGATGCTTACCTATCATGCTTGGTCTGTTTATGCAGGTTCGGCGGGAATCAACTCTGGAACCAGTGAGCAGACATCAGTGGCATGTGCCATTGCTGAACTGACAACCAACCGGTTGGTAAAGGGACATGACATGCGTCTGCGTGTATATAATAAAGCAACGGGTACAAGCATCATCAATATTCCATTGATAGACTATGCCTTGATGGTGAAAGGCAATTACAATAAGTCTATGAGCGACCAGGAATATCTGGATCGACAGGATTCCTACGACCTTGTATTCTTCATCGGCGAAAACCATAAGTGGCAGGCTGCTTCAGTTATCATCAATTCATGGAGAGTGGTGCTGAGCAAGACAGATATGTAATCTATAATTATTGTATTTAATCATGATGTATGAGATGAAAGGAATAAGATATGCTGGGGGACTGCTTAGGTTCTTCGTATCAATAGCGATGGCTTGGCTAGGCTGTATTGCTTTGGTCTCATGCGACCAAGGAGATACAAATGCAGGGGAAGCGGAAGCAAATATCACGCTTACCCTTTGCTTGAAAGGAGCAGATAAAAATAGTAATACAAGAATAGGGCAACCTTTTGTAAAGCCACAGGCTTCGAGAGGTGAAGTAGATGAGACTAAAGATCCGGGAACGGAGATGGAAAACAGTATCGACTTTAGCAGATTCCACGTCGTTTTCTATCAGGCAAATCAGCAAATGGCAGGAATCCTGCAAAACATGGTACTTGTTCATTTGGGCGGTAATATCTACCGGTTGACCGGATCTTTGCCGGTGAGCAACAAGGTGCTTGTGGGCAATCATTTTGTAGGAAAAATGGTGGTTTATGCCAATTTCGATATGAGTGAGGCTGACTTGAAGAAAGGGTATAATGATGAAATCATTGCCCAGAAGTCGTTTAATTACGAAGCAAATCCTGAGTATCTGCCCATGTGGGGCGTCCAGAAAGTTGACTTTACACTTGCTGCCGGCAAGCGTCAGGATTTCTCGGATATCGACCTGCTGAGGGCGGTAGCCAAGGTAAAGGTGTATCTGAGTAACGATATGAAGAAAAATGGATGGAGCATACATAGTATGCAACTCTTCAACTATAATAATAAGGGCTATTGTATGCCTGATAAATATACAGATTGTGAACAGACTGCATCGCTTACTCACGAGGAGTTTGAGCACTTTTTCAATTCCATACAAACCAGTGGTATCACGATGATAGATGATGTTCCTATCTATCTGCCTGAATATCAGAACAATGGTAAGGAAGATGCGGATAAATGTATCATCAAGTTGAAACTGGCTAGAAATGGAAAAGTTGAACTGGATGATTCCGGAAACGAAAAGGAATATACCCTGCGCTTCATTGATTATACAGACCAAGGAACGGAAGGTACAACCACCAATGATATCGTGCGCGACCATTATTATACCTTCGAGGTGTATAAGGGCAGCAATGGTCATAATCTCGTGAAACTGACGGTGAGGAAATGGAATGTACGTGAGCACGGTGAAATCGTGATGTAATTGTGAATTATAAAACGAGAAAATAATAAATAGGAATAGCCTTAGGCTTTTCAAAATATAAATATGGCAAAGAAGATATACTATTATATATGTATTTGGGCAGTATGCTTGCTGGCGGCTTGTTCTGCCGGTGATGAAGCAACTTCCTTTCCCGGTCAGGCTGATTCCGAGAACCGGGTAGGGGTGACGTTGCAGCTGTCTGCCTTATCTTCCCAGACTTCGCAGTCTTCCCGGTCTTCTCTGACCAGGGCGGCTTGGGAGACGGATACCGAAGCTTTGCCTGGAGAAATGATGAAAAGCTGGTTTGTGGTGGTGGTACAGAATGGAAAGATAGAGAAGATTATCACTTCCGATTTGAAATCTGGTGTTACTGAGGTGGAGAAAGACCAGGTGTTTGTAAAGTTGAATACTGGAGAGACAACCTTCTATTCTTTTGCCAATATCAAGCCTGAAGAGATTGGGTTGAATGCCAACACGTCTGTTGGGCAACCGCTGCCTGCTGGTTTTGATGAAAAGACTTATCAGATGGATGGCAACAGTAAAATCTTCCATCAGTTGATGTCACCTGAATTTCAGAATGGTTATCCGATGAGTAATAAGCAGGTGGTGAATATAACTGATAATCAGCAAGTCATCAATCTGGAGGTTATCCGTATGGTGGCTAAGGTACAGCTTTCAATTACCAACGCCACCGATCATGACATTGTCTTGAAGAGCATCACCCTCTCGGATGTCACCCTGAACGGTAATCGGAATATTAAGCTTTTACCAAATGTGGATTCGGCAAATAAATTGAAGGGTGTGAATTTAGTTGATGGTGTGACAAAGGGAACCATCACGCTGACGGCCGCCGAAAACAATGGTATAACCATAGGGGAAGGAGCTACGCAAACGGCTTGTTTCTATATGAACGAGAGTTTGGTAGATAAGGGCGCAGATGGTGGCAACCGGTATTTTATCCTTTCGCTTACAACGGTAGATGAGGCTACGGGCACTACCAGTAACAATCGTTATGCCATGCTATCATGGAATGAAATCCTGCGCAATGATTATCTGAAGATTCCTATCAAGCTGGAGGATTATCAGATTAGATGGAAGGTGGAGGCATTCTCGCCAATCGGTGTGTTGCCGGAGGTAACGGATGATGGGGAAAACCTTTCGCTTGACTTCGGTTATTATGGAGAGTTTCATATCAAGCCTGAGGTCATCAAGTTGAGCCGCACTGGTTCTCAGACCCTGCCAGTGAGTGAATGGCAGATGGGAACGGATGCAACAGGTTCTGAAGGCTGGAAGCTGCAGGAGCAGTATCCGCAGGGAGAAGATGGTGTAAACATCTTCGATAGCTCGCCAGCCTGGGTTCCATCCGCTTACCGCCTGGAAGGAGAGATGGGCAACCGTACCGGTTCTGCCATTTACACAATGAAGATTAAGGTGAAGGAACAGAATGGCTCGGGTACGTATCCTATCATCTCCCGCAAGGTTCGCTTTGCAATGAAGCAAATAGACCTGACCCGTGCAGGAAAGAATACTGAAAAAATAGTATTAAATACAAAGACTTTTAGCAATGAAGGCATTTAAGTTTTACATATATCGTATCAGTCTGGCAGTAATCTTCGGGTTGCTGCCAATGGCTGTGTGGGCTGGTGACAAGCTGCCCCATTTCGAAGGTATTGCCAACAAGAAAGACGATTATAATTGGAATGGTACACAGAAATGTCACGAACTCACTTATTATTATTATGTTACCAAGGGGCAGAAAGGACTGGAGCTTGCACTCCCTATGTCCATCAATATCTCTGACTTGGAACCAAGAGGTTACTATCGTTGGTATGATTGGAAGACTGATGCCGCATCTTCGCGCCTGACTAAGGTGGGCTATCGACTCTATAGTTTTGATAATGGTAAAGGACTTTATGCTGTTTGCCTTCAGGTAAATCCTGCTCAGAATACTGTTGGTGTAACTTATTCTGCTCCTTCTGGCTCGGCTTATGATTCCTGGGAGGCTGATACCATAGCCTGTGATGTGAGTAGATACCATGATGGTATCACGGTGGGATGGGGAACCGATTTCCGCCACGAACCAACCCTTTCTATCCGATATAAGTTTGTTATCCGGAAGGCATCATGGATAGCCGACCAGCTTAGAAGGGCTGTTGTTGATTCCCGTACGGGTACACGTACTTTTGAGGATAATCAGGATGTAACTATTGGTATTAACAGTACTGACAATGGGAGAAGCGAGGCCAACCTTCGCTTGAACTACAACAATGTAAACCGATATTATTTCTATCCGCTAACCGATCAGGCTTTCAACAATAAACATATTTATTATCAGTCGGGTAAAGAGGCTGAGAACAAGTTTGAAGAGAGTGATTTCAGCAAAACACTTGTTCAGGCTACTGCTGTAAAGTGGAGGGTCTATGATGAGACGAATACTTATTATTGTGAGATTGATCCCGAAGAACAGCTGCGATTTGTAAAAATCAGTCCCTATAAGTTAAATGATAGGGATTGGACTCATATAACTACAGGTCAGAAGGTAAGACCGGGTTATTCTCAGCTTCCTAAATTCAAGACGATGAGCCGTTTCAATGTGGTTGCTTATCTGGGAGCAAGTAACCAGTGGTGTCCTGTGGCAAACTTCAGCTGTCGTTTTGCTGAGGAATATCCGGCGCTTTTTGATGATTTGAATACCGGTGCCCCTACTCGTACCCTCTCTTACATAGAAGACCATTATGTAAAAGTTACCGAGCCGATTTCGTTTGATAATCTGTCGGATGAAATGACATACGATGCGCCAACCAAAGACAACAATGTAGCTCCTAATCCAAGTAAATGGGAATTGCGCCATTATGGTTTCGTTTATAAGAATTTGGCAACTTATTCAAAAACTGCCGGTTGGTGGTTTAATGATTGTACCAATGCGCCGGTTCATGGTGAATATGGAGTTTACAAGACTGCTGGTGTAAGCGGTATCTCCACTTCAAGCGAAGGATATAAGTGGTGGTATGGTGACAACATGAATCTCTATGACAGAACCTATGGATTGACTACCGGTAAACAGGCGGGCTATTTCCTTTATGTGGATGCCTCGGATGAGAGCCGAGAGATTGCCAGTGCCGAGTTTACTGCCAATCTGTGTAGTGGTACAACCTTTATCGTGAGTGCGGCAATAGCTGACCTGACGCAAAGTGGGCAAATTGCTCCACAGGTTATGTTCAAGCTTTATGGTGACAATGGCGACCGAGTGGCAAGGCAGGAAAACTTAATCCATTCTTTTGCCAGTTGCGACATGAAGACGGTGGTGAATAATTATCAGTACGGCAAGTGGTATCAGGTTTATGCCAAGGTTACCTTGCGGGATAGTGAGAATCTGCGTAAGTTTAAGAAATTCCTCGTCACGGTGGATAACTATTGTCCTAATACAAAAGGTGCCGACTATGCCGTTGATGATATCCGCTTTTATCAGAAGCGTGCTATTGTTGATGTCATCCAGAATCAGCCTGTATGCGATGATGCTACAACGGCTGCTTCCGTGAAGTTGAAATTACGTGCGGTATATGAAAGCTTGCAATCTCGCGCCTTTGTAGATCGTGATGGAAAGAGTAAGGTTTACTATCGCTTCGTGGATGAAAAGGGTGAACCGGTTGACCTTGACTATGGTAATGGTGGAAAGAAATATGGAGAATGTGATTTCCATTATTATCAGAAAGACTTGCAGGCTGGTGAAACAGAGACAGTGAACGGTGAAACCTATTATATTCTGGTAGATAAGGCTTTCAAATTACCGTTAGGTAAGAAACTCTATGTGTCTTTAAGCTTTGACAATCCTGAAGATGCCAGCATGTGGGGAAACCGAAACGTGGTGTGCTCCAGCTACAGTGAATTGTTTGAAATGATGAAGCAGACGGTGATGATTCGTGATGCCGAGAGTAAGGTGATTGCTGATTATCGAGTAAGCTGCGACCGGACGAATGCGGATGTCACCATGAATGCAGACCTGCATACCACCGACCCATACGTGGGTGGAGGTATCACCATTACTGGTGTGAAATATGATTGGTTCATCGGTAGTAAGGAGGAATTCAATAAGACTCATCTCCTGGAGGCTCTCCATGCTTTCCGTGATAAGAATAGTACAAGTACTAATTCTTGGGATGTGCAGAATTCGGGAATCAGTGCAGATTATCAGGCAGAAATAAAAAAGTATATCGACAATGGTAAATTGATTTTGGCTGCAACTTCACAACTGAAGAAGACTTTCGAGTTTGGTACGCATACACTCTGTTTGTTGCCTATCACCAAGAATGGAAATATCATCACCATAAACAATGTGGATTACCAGATTTGTCCTGATCCTATCGAATATAAATTCCGGGTGCTGAAGGATGGACCTCGTATCAATCTTGGTTTCGTTGATGGAAAATATCCTAACGACCAGCGCATTGTGCGCATCGGGTTGCCGCAACTCAAGGACATGCAGCAGAATAAGAAGTTCCTGCAGATACCTATCAGCAGTACCGAACCTTTGAGTAATTCTTCGGGTTCTGTTTCTTTTGAGTTTAATACGGAAGATGGTATTCATGTGTTGATGGACGGCACCAACGACCCTATGTGGAAGGACAATGCCTCTGTATTGGGAAAGAAAGACATCTTCACGATTAAGGCTAGCAGTTTGAAGCATCTCAACAAGGAGACGGATCAGCGTACGCTTGACCTGAAGGTCTGCGATGATTATGCCCAATACTTGCACGAAGGCTATTGGTATGACCTCTCGTTCAGTTTTATGCAGAAGAATGGCACAACTAACACCGAGGTTACGAGCTGTCCGGGTACTACCTTCTTCCGCATCTATGTGGTGCCGGAGTTTGCTACCTGGGCTCCTGCAGCCGATGGCGGTATGAATAACAACTGGAATAACGACCTCAACTGGCGCCGTTCTACCAAAACAGAGCTTTACAAGTCGGATGCCGATACCTATCCTGTATATGGAACAACAGCGGGCTATACCGAATTGAAGACTCAGCAGGCATTCGTGCCTATGAAGTTTACCAAGGTAACGATACTTACACCTTATTATAATAATGGGTATTATCCGCTCCTGGGTTATCTGCAAAAGGGTAGTGATGGTATTCTCAACAAACTGAATAATGGTGCATCCACCGCCACCGACTACATCCAGTATGATATGATGGTGGATGACGGAAGCAAGTTGGGCTATGGCGCAACCACTCCGGGGCGCAACTATTCTTGCGTGAAATTCTATGGAAATACCTGCGACCAGATCTACTTCAAGCCGGGAGCAGAGGTCCGTAACCAGCACTATCTGGTGTACAACAAGGCATGGGTAGAGCAGGAACTGAGTTACAACCGCTGGTATCTCTTCGGTTCGCCATTAAAGAATATGGTGGCAGGCGATATGTATGTGCCTGTGAAGACGGGACGCCAGGAGACGGAAGCCTTCCTGCCTATCACCTTTGATGAGGCTGTTAACAATCGCACCAAGATGCCGTTCTACCAGCGTTCCTGGGATAGAAGCGATACCAAAGAATACAGTACTGATGGCAACTATGATGCCTACGACTACAGTTCGCTTCCAGTGAGCGTGCCAAGTAAGATAGATTGGAATACCCAATATTGGAGTCATGTTTATAATGCGGCTTCGATGGTCTATTCGCCAAAGGTCAATGCCGATGGTTCCTATGCTTCCTTAACCGGCTTTGCTGTGAAGGTGGGTGATAAATATACGTCTGCCGGCATTTCGGGAAAGGCATTGGTAAGATTGCCAAAGGACGATAAGGCATACGATTATTACGACCCGTCAACGGATAACTTGAAGGGATTGAAGCATGCCATCGATAGGACAGATGATGGCAAGGGCAACCTCATCATTGCTTCGGTAGAACCTTCGAGCAAGGAAGGGGCCATTGGAGCTGTAGATGTAACTCTGGCTGCAAATACCCATCAGGGAGCAGGTGATGGAAATTATTATTATCTCACCTACAACCCGTATATGGCAACGCTGGATATGAAACGCTTCTTTGCCAATGCCAAAAATAAGGCGGCTCTTGGAGAAGACAATGTATCTTACTGGGTTGTGAATGACAATGAGGCCAATGGATTCAATACAATTACATTGAGTGGTGAGAAGGATGGAAGAATAGCGCCTATGCAGGCTTTCTTCATCAAGTCGAAAACCGCTCAGCCTACCATCCACTTTGATACAAACATGACGGTGGATAAGGATGTGACCAAGGGTGTTGATATTGCGGGTGAGGAGCAGAATAGCAGAATCAGATTGCAGGTAGGCAAGGGGACTGCGAGCTCTTCGTATCTGATATTGAATGCTGATGCGTCGCAAGAGTTCGATGGCAGGGAGGATACCGAATTGCTCGGAGATGACTTGTTGTCGGATGCACCTGCTGTTTATACGGTGGCTTCATCGCAGGCTGTCATGGTAAACTCGCTGCCGGAAATCTACTATGTTCCGCTGGGTGTTGTGGCGAAGAAGTCTGAGCTGATGAGCTTAAATGTTCAAGGAGCAGGTCGCCTCTCTTCTCCTCTCTATCTCTATGATGCTGCCACCCGGAAGTATCAGGAGATAAAGGATGGCGAGGAAGTGAAGGTGCAGGCAAACGAGCACGGCAGATACTTCCTGACCCAGACTCGCAGTACCACTGGCATCGAAGATGCTGAGGTGGGCGAGAGTGACGTGAAGATCTATTCTCCATCCCGGGGATTGATCGTCGTATCCAAGGTTGGGGGTCCTCTATTAAATAAGGTAGAGGTTTATACCCTTGATGGAAGACCAGTGGCATCGAGAAAGGCTGAAGGTGCAGCATCTGTCAGCATCCCGGTTTCCTCTTTGTCTTCTTCTTCCTCTTCACAAGGTATATATATCATCAAAGTGTCCGTGATGGATACGCAAGCTACAATAACAAGAAAGCTTTCTCTCCGTTGAGAGGAAGCTTTTTTGTTTACCCATACCATCTTTCTCATTTTATAAGTACCCCATGATGGCCTGATAAATCCGCTGAAAAAACTTCATTTCTGTTACGGCCATGCGTCAAATGGTAAAAAAATAGCGTAAAAAAGCACCAAATGGTAAAAATGAATGCTAAGAGCTTTGAAAAATCGAGATTATTTCTTAATTTTGCAGTAGAGAACTTCATAAGAACTCATAGAGAACTTAACATGAACAAAAAATAATCATCTTATAAATAATAAAGAAAATGAAGAAAATATTCACAGCAATCATCCTCTTTGCACTCGCACTCACTGCCAGCGCACAGACATTCAGCGCCGACCAACTTGAGAAATACGCCAAGGATAAATATGGTGACAACTGGACCAAGGCGGCTGACAACCTGCATCAGGAGGTGGCTCTCGACAACAAGAATCGACTCAACTACCAGGAAGTGATTGATTGTGCCGGGCAGACGAAAGACCAGATCTACGGCAAGGCGATGGCCTGGTTCAAGAAAGCCTTCAAGAGCAAGGATACCCACGGCGTGATGCAGGAGGAAAACAAGGAAGAAGGACTCATCGTGGCACGTGCCTACATTGAGAAAGTGGCCATTCAGAATGCCGGAATGAACCATTATCAGGTAGACATCGCCCCTTACATCCGAGTAGACGTAAAGGAAGAAAAGGCACGCATCAGCGTATATATGGGTTCCTATCTGGTTACCGTTACCGCCGGCGGAGGATGGACCAGTGCCATAGCCAGCACCCTGGCATCTGTAGCCACAGGCGAAGAAACCGAGGAAAGCTCCGAGCAAACCAAGGGCACCGACGAGGAATGGGACATCAACATGTGCTATCCTTATGTGCAGAAAGACAAGCACAAGAAGGCTTCCAGCAAGGCCTTCGTGATGGCTTCTGCCTTCCAGAATTCCATCATCGACGTGATGAAGGAAGCTTTGCTCGCCGATTCTTCTGAAGGCTTTGATGATAATTGGTAAATAACAGGAAGCTTATGAAAATCTATCTATATCTCGCAAGTCTTGTCGCCCTGCTGTGCATGGCGGCGCAGCCTGCCGAGGCTCAGAGAATCTCGGTGGGCAAGAAGGGGCGCGTGGTGGTGATGCGAACCGATTCTACCAGCGCGCAGGAAATAGTGAACCAGGACGGAAGCCGCATGAACAGAGCCAGGAAAACCAATCATCTCCAGGCACTGGCAGGCAATCTGAGGTCGGATGTGGATATCGACATCCCCGTTTCCAAGGCTAAGCAGGAGAAGACCTTTGCCGTAATCATCGCCAACGAGAACTACGAGGAGGAGGTGAACGTGGAGTTCGCCCTCAACGACGGAGTGGCTTTCGGCCAGTATTGCACCAAGACGCTGGGCATCCCTCAGGAGAATGTGCACGTGCGCCAGGATGCCACGCTCAACAATATCCTGGCAGAAATCAGCTGGATGCAGAACATCGCCAAGGCCTATGGCGACGAGGCTAGGTTTATCTTCTATTATGCCGGACATGGCGTGCCTGACGAAAGCAACGGCACTGCCTATCTGCTGCCCGTAGACGGCAAGAGCAGCATCTTGGCCACGGGCTACAGCATCGGCAAGCTCTATGACCAGCTCCATGCCCTGGGCTCCCAGAATGTGACGGTGGTGATGGATGCCTGCTTCAGCGGATCTAAGCGAGGCGAAGGCATGCTGGCTTCTGCCCGAGGCGTGGCTATCAAGTCGAAGGCTGAGGCTCCCAGGGGAAACATGCTGGTGATAAGTGCGGCACAGGGCAACGAGACGGCCTATCCTTACCGGGAGAAGCGCCACGGACTCTTCACCTATTTCCTGCTCAAGAAGTTGCAGGAAAGCAAGGGCAATACCACCTTCGGCGAACTCTTCGACTACGTAAGGACGCAGGTGGCACAGAAATCCATCGTCGTCAACGAGAAGAGTCAGACACCATCGGTGAATGCATCGGGCGAGTTGACCTCCACCTGGAAGCAATCCAAGCTATTTTAGATGATTCATTTTTAGATACAAGATATTTCGGATTATTCATTTTAAAACAAGATACGTATGAAAAAACTGATCGTATTTATCCTGCTGTTTGCCTGCGTAGGCGTTCAGCAGATTCAGGCACAGAAATGGCTCAAGACTTTGGGCAAGGTGGCAAGCACGCTGTTGGATGATGAGGCCAGCGGGACCATTCCTGACTGTACGCTGAAGTACACCGACTGCAAGCGCAACGGCAATGATGTGCACATCAACTATGTGCTCACAAGCCAGTTGGGCAAGGATGCCCCGTTGTGGTTTGATGCCGGCAGCAACAACACCTATGCGGTGGACAGCAAGAGTGCCAAGCACACCATCGAGTTTATCGTGGGTGGCGAGCGTATGGGCACTTACAGCAACAAGAACATCCCTTCAAAGATACCTGTGAAGCTCACGGTGGTAGTAAAGGATGTGGAGCGCTCGGTGGCAAGCATCAGATCGTGCGTCATCAAGGGCAAGTTCAACAACTCGTCCGAGCAGTTTACCTGGAACATCGGTGCGAAGACTCCTGCTGCAGTAGTAAACACCAGTGCCGACAACATTGTGTGCACCATGCCTCAGTTGGCATTCACCCTGAAGGAGTGCAAGCGCTTGGGCGACAATGTGATTATCACGGCGATGCTGAAGAACACGGGCGGCAAGGATTTGGAGTTGGATACTTCCGGCACGGTTACCATCTATGACAACGAGGGTGAGGCATGCCGTCTGAACGGCGACATGTCGCCTGTAGCCAACGGCACATGGGGGCAGTATTCCAACATCCGTCTGGTGAAGGGCATTCCTGTAAAGGCAAAGTTTGTGGTTACGGGCGTATCCGAAGCAGCCACCCAGTTCAGCATTCTGAAGTTTGAGTTCAGTGATATGTCAGGCAGCTATTACATCGAGATTCGCAATCAGGCGATTTCAGCTCAGTAATCTTCCGCCTGGAGTGATATGAGGGTGTGTCATGGACTTATAACACACACTCATTTTTCTTAACCCACATTGCAGCGCCTTTGGTGAAAAACTTAAAGATTCCTAACGGAATCTCTGGGTCGGGATTTATTTTTTGTTAAAATCGTAGAAATACTTGGCGGTTTCGGGGAATTGATGTATATTTGCAATTCATTAGATAGCGTTTGATTATGGCAAGAAAATTATATCCTATAGGAATTCAGACATTTGAGGAAATCCGCAAGTTGGACAACCTCTATATCGACAAGACGGAATACATCTATCGCATGACACATACCGATGGAAAGTATTTCTTCCTGAGCCGACCACGCCGTTTCGGAAAGTCGCTGCTGGTTTCCACTTTTCAGAGTTATTTCGAGGGTAAGAAGGAACTTTTCGAGGGGCTTGCCATTGAGAAGCTGGAGAAGGAGTGGAACGAGTATCCCGTGCTGCACTTCGACCTGAGCAAGGGCAAGCACATGGAGAAGGAGCAGCTGAATCGTTATTTGTTGGATATTATTGAGAAACAAGAGGCAAGGTTTGATTGCAAGAGCAATAAAATAGATGTTAATATTCGTCTTGACGATTTGATAAATGTCGTTTACCAGAAAACGGGCAAGCAGGTGGTGGTGCTCATTGATGAATATGACGCACCGCTGCTGGATGTGGCGCATGAGAAGGAGAAACTCGATGAGCTCCGCAACACGATGCGCAACTTCTATAGTCCTCTGAAGGGAAACGAGTCCATGCTGCGCTTCGTCTTCATGACGGGCATCACGAAGTTCTCGCAGCTCAGCATCTTCAGCGAACTGAACAATATCAAGAATGTGAGCATGGACGAGCCTTATGCCGGTATCTGCGGCATCACCAAAGAGGAACTGTTGACCCAGATGAGCGATGATATCGACGTACTTGCCGAGCATCTGGAACTGAGCAGGGAGGAGACCATCCAGGAACTGAAAGACCATTATGATGGCTATCATTTCTGCTGGCCATCGCCTGATGTCTTCAATCCTTACAGTCTGCTTAATTGCTTTGCTGATGGCAGAATGGATGATTACTGGTTCGGATCGGGCACACCTACCTATCTTATCAATATGATGAGAAAGTATGATTTCCTGCCAGCTGACCTTGGCGAGGCCATAGAGGTGGGCAAGAAGGACTTTGATGCCCCCACCGAAACGATGACCACCATCGTACCTTTGCTTTATCAGAGCGGGTATGTCACCATCAAGGGATATGACAAGCCTACAAAATTGTACCTGTTGGCATTGCCTAACCAGGAGATAAGGGTGGGGCTATATGGAAGTCTCTTGCCTCATTATCTGACGGACAAGTCGGCGAAGGCTAACACGACCATCGCCAAGATGTCGGTATTGGTGAAGAAGGGGGATATGGATGCCGCTTTCTGCCTGCTGAACAACTTCCTGGAGACGGTGCCTTACTGCGACAACACACACTACGAGGGGCATTGGCAGCAGACACTCTACATCATGTTTGCCCTGCTCACCAACTATGATATCTTCGTGGAGCAGCATACGGCGAAGGGCAGAATCGATATCACGATGGAGACTGCAGA
>OLGI01001100.1_pt1 | contig 24771 bp, 21 predicted proteins | sample 1605221 | NCBI WGS metagenome assembly OLGI01 (sample SAMEA3888915, study PRJEB22519) | human gut metagenome | biome: human gut; feature: human-associated habitat; material: faeces | place: Denmark | collected 2010 | reverse complement strand
ATTCGTTTCTCTGCCGATGCAAAAAGTCAGATAACGAAACAATCATTTGAGAGGTGTCTAATTCCTCGATTCACATCATACCGTTCCATTACTGATGACAAACAGTCTATAACGACATTGTATCAGTTGCTTTCAGAAGACGAGATACGCAATACGCTCATAGTAGAAGATGTGTTTAAGGCTGTTGAAGCCGGAAGAACGCCAATCATTCTGACCAACAGAACTGCTCATGTCACAATGTTAGCCGAAAAGTTGAGGGACAAAGTGAAGAATGTTGTGACATTGACAGGGACCGGAAACGCGAAAGAGAAACTGGAGACGCTGCAACATTTGCATGAGATTTCCAGGGAAGAACCTTTGGCGATAGTCGCCACAGGAAAATATGTAGGCGAAGGTTTTGACTATCCTCGCCTTGACACCCTTTTCCTTGCTCTGCCCATTTCATGGAAAGGTCTTGTCGCCCAATATGCGGGCCGATTGCACCGCGAAAACGAAGGAAAGAAAGATGTGCGCATCTATGATTACATTGACATTCATGAACCTGTCTGCGACAATATGTACAGGAAACGACTGAAGGGTTACGCTTCCATTGGATATAAAATCATTTCCCGACATTCACCCACATTGTTTGACAATGTAAAAGATATAGGCATTCCTGTTTGTAAGGAGCAGATATTCAACGGTAGAACATATTACCTTCCTTACTCTTCAAGTATAGGAGATGCCAAGCGCTCCATCGTTGTTTCTTCACCCAAGTTATATAGGGTAGATCGTAATGTTTTGGTCAATCAGTTGAGCGAGTTGGCTCATATTGGAATCGAAGTTCTCATTATCACGACAGTAAGTAATCCTGAAACAGAATACCTTTTGCAAAGAGGATTGTCTGTAAGAATATTGCCAGAAGTAAAACTGTGCACAACTATCATAGACAAAGACATCGTATGGTATGGCGCTGTAAATGCTCTTGGCTATGCAACAGAAGAGGACAATGTGATAAAAGTGGTGGACAACAAACTTGCCAATGAATTGTTAGAAGTTCTGCTCACTTCCTAATTCCTGCGTAAACAATGCGTAAACAAACTGTTTGAGTCATGGATATTCAGAAATACGGTACAGAATATCAATTAGATATAACTCATTGATAATCAATGAAAGTTTATAATAACGAAATGTCACGGACTATCATTCTATTGGTCTCATAATCTGGAGGTCCCTGGTTTCTTCCCTACGGTCAGAGGGTCTCCATTTGGTCAACAAATCTCAAGCCCAGGCTGGTCCACGCTTCTATTACAGCGACTTACGCTTCGGCGTAGGCCGCTGTTTTTGGCTTATTGGTGAGGCTTCCGTGTGTTTTGTTGGTGACTAAATTATTCAGTTCTGATTTTGATAAATTCAATTCATTACTATTTGATGATGACAAAAGATGAAAGGCAAAAGGATTTTTTAACCCAAATCGGTCATTGGAAAAAGCTTCTTGTCTTTTTCTAATGACCGATTTGGGTTTATGAATATTGGTACATTATCATAATAATATTGACCACCTGATTATATCAGCCTATTGAATACCAGATTATCTGATGATTACCTTCATCGTCTTGTTACCACGCTTCACGATGTTGACACCCTTCTTGAGATTGCTGAGTCTGTGACCTTCCAAGTCGTAATACTCAGGTTTTCCCTCTGCAGTGTTTTTTATCAGTTCGATGGCAGTAGATCCTTTAATATCGATTTTGTATTCATCTGCTGGGCTGCCAGTATTTGTACATACCTTCATATAAGCACGGAAACCATTCGAACTATAATCCATACTTCTGGTATATGCCGACATCTTTGTAGCTTTCACCAGTTTGTCGCCATTTATCACGAAGCATTGGTCGTCATCATTGCCGAACGTCTTATGAGTATAGTGTCCCACTAACTTACAATTATCCACAAGCATGCTGTCCTGCTGTTCCCTGACAATCATCTTGTTGTTTTCTGTAATGTTGATGCTTGTGGCTCCTTCATTCATCTTGATGATGACTGGTGTTCCAGCGGTGATGCAATCTTCAAGTTCTTGCAATTCCACAACATCACTTTTTACAGAGAGAAGAGTGAAAGCTCGGAAGTTCTTGTTTGCAAGCGATACTTCGAACGGCAGGCAGAGCGTTTCCCATGTAGCTCCCTCATTCAGCTCGCTGCTGTAGGATACTGCATTAGTCTCAAATGGAGTGTATAGTACAAAGTCCTTGCTGTCAGTGAGGGCGAGATTATCTACGCTCAGAGTTTCTCCGCACAGAGGGAATATTTCATTTCCAATCTTGTAATAGGTCTTGAAATATCCATTGTGGTAGTTTGCCATCGCCATGTCGTTTTGTTGTCCGTTGTAAGATACAGCGCCTTCCAATGCTTTACACATATTAAACATATTTTTACCATCCGTCACATTTGTCGTAACGAATTTGTCACTGACATAGATTGTGGCGAGCTTAGAGCAATCGTAGAACAACATTCTCATTGATTCTACGTTCTGAGTGTCAAAGCTTGAGAGGTCAAGCGTTGTGATGCCAGAACAGCATGCGAACATTCCGCCCATGCTTTTCGCATTCCTTGTGTCAAAGTTAGAGACATCGAGTGTGGTGAGTCCAGAACAGTCGGCGAACATAGATCCGAAAATTGTCACGTTCTTTGTGTCAAAGCCAGAGACATCGAGTGTGGTGAGAGCGGAACATTTATTGAACATGGCATTCATGTTCGTCACGTTCCTTGTGTCAAAGCCAGAGACATCAAGTGTGGTGAGACCGGAGCAATCGGCGAACATCTCCCTCATATTCGTCACGTTCTTTGTGTCGAAGCCCGAGACATTGAGCGTGGTAAGACCGGAACATTTATTGAACATACAATACATATCCGTCACGTTCTTTGTGTCAAAACCGGACACGTCAAGCGTGGAGAGCTTGGAGCAACCGGAGAACATAGTCCCCATAGTCGTCACTTTCCTTGTGTCAAAGCCTGAGACATCGAGATCGGTGAGTGATGAGCAGTTGCGGAACATAGCACCCATGTCCGTCACTTCTGTAGTATTCAGGTTGTTGATACCTTCAATGTTTTTCAGATTAGTGCATCCAAAGAACCAGCACATGCAGGTCACAGGTCGTGCTTTCGCAAATGAATCGTCAAATATTACTTTCTGGATTGCAACATCGTGTTTTGTTACCCACATAGGAATAGTCCTGCCCTCATTCAGCGAGTAGGCTCCATCAGGTTTGCTTGCCTCGTACTTGAATGTAAGCACACCATTGCTTGGGTCAAACACAGCAAAGGCAGTCTTGGGAGTATCGTCACCGCCTCCGCCTTCACCTTCATTCATTTCCACTATAGTACCGAAGTCGCGCCAGTAGTAGGCTTCAGCGTAAGCCTCACGCGAACCCTTGGGTACATGGAGCGTACAAGTGGAGTAGTTTAGATTTTGAAATCTGTATTCATTTAGTCTATAAGGCTTTTCTCTATATGAGTATAGATGCATTATGTGACAGTCTGCAAATACGTGATTACCCATTATGGAAGGAAAAAATGGTATATGAAGTTCTTCCAAACTGGTGTTAGCGATAATACCATCACCAAGGTTTTTTATTCCTTCAGGTAATCTAAAGTATTTTAGAGACGTGCAAGAGGCAAATGCATTGGTTTGAATATTTTCCAATGTGTTCGGTAGGTCTATTCTCTCCAAGGAACTGCATTCTTGGAATGCGCCCCAACCTACATAATTTAGAGATTTTGGAAGTACGACATTCTTAAGCGAAGAACAACCAGCAACAAAATACGATGGCAAATCGGTAATTCCCTCTGGTATTTCCAGTGAAGTGAGCGATTCGCATTTACACAATGCGCGGTTTTCAATTGTTTTTAGAGTTTTTGGAAGCACGACATTCTTAAGCGAAGAACAACCTTGAGCAAATGCCTTTGGCAAAGTCGTAATACCTTCGGGTATTTCCAGTGAAATTAGCGATTTGCATCCCTCGAATGTAGATGATTCTAACTCCTGCAGTTTCGGAAGTTTGAATTCTTTTAGTTTGCTACAATTTTGAAATGCGCCTGATCTTATCTTCGTAATATTATCAAATTTAATTATTTCTTCTAATTCAGAGCATTCATAAAAAGCGGCAAGTTCTATGGATGTTATGCTGTAAGGTAGCGTTATTTTTTTTAATGAGTGGCATGAGGCAAACATATATTCACCTATTTCGTCATTATGTGTATAGATATTGTACACTCTTCCTGATAAATTGCCTTCACAATAGGTCATTCCACCTTCGCGGATATGCGCATCCGAGAGGTCGAGAATCTGCAGGTTTGACTTTATATTCTCCTTTTCCACAAAAGGCTTTCTACCTACGCCCAGCAATTCGCGTAGATATAATATGTCTGTACCATCGATGGCTCCTACTATTTTGAGATTGGTAATGCGTGGAGCGACGGCTTCATCAATCAGTTCCGATAGATACTTTCCATCGGTAATTGTCACTGTCACTTGATCTTTAATCAAATTACCGGTATCTGCATAGGCTGTGCTGCCGAATAACGATAGCAATGCGCAGACTAATGTACATAAAAAGTTGAATCGTTTCATAGGCGTTTGTTTTTTGTGTTAATAAAATAGTGAACTATATTCCATCAATAGATAGCATTTTGAAGAACGTGGTAAAGTTAGTAAATATTTATGAATTAAGCATATATTAAGCCGTTTTTCTAATGACGATCATTAGAAAATGACAAGCTGGTCCACACTACTATTACAGCGACTTACGCTTCGGCGTAGGTCGCTGTTTTTTATACAGAAAGGCATTTCCTATACTTTGCACTTTTATACTAATTGTCATTATTCCAATATCGCTGACCCCGCACCCCTTTGCTGTGAAGCCTCATTGTTTTGTTTTACGTGTTTGCCGAAGCCGAACACATAAGAAGCGCCCAATTTTACATAGCAATGACTATCCACGCCATAACCAGACTGCTTGCGGTCGAAATACCTGCTGTACATCTCATTGCTTGAATTCTTCCAGCTCCATGTGAATGGATTTGCAATCTGGGCCAATACATTCCATGATGAGTTTCCCCATCCTATACTCAAGGAGTAGGTTTCTTTATGTTTAGTCCATAATCCATTTATTTCACTTCCCGGTGCACTCTTATCTGAGAAATATTGAGCACCTATATTCCATCCACCGAAATACCAATAAGCTTGCAGCGAGTAGTTCACATCTACATGATCCGAGTTGAAAGGTTCGCCGTTATGGCAGAAAGGCATTGCTATTTGTCCTGCAATCTGCAATCTGTTTTGTAGCAGCCTCACTCGTCCGTAGGCTCCCGTTGTCAATGATGTGAAACCGCCCATAGGCTGTTCTATTGTTCGTAATATTCCGGTTGAGGATGGAGTATATACAAAGGCGTATCGGTCGCGTACCGACCATGCAGTGGCATAGACTGAAAAGCTGATACTGTTGTTCGGTATGCAGGTGTAAGTTATGCCATAGTCGAAACTCTTGTAGGGCTTAAGGGCAGGATTGCCGGTATAGCTCATCAACGGGTTTGACTGTACGACAGCCTCACTACGGTAAGACGAGAGTGGCACGGAGGTCATGTAGTGAAATACGGCTGAGATATAATTCTTTCCGTTGAACGAGTACTGAACCGATGCGTCTGCCCAAGGTTGGGTGGAATGTTCGATGGTTTGTCTATACTTCGAGTGGTCGTAATTGTATCCCACACCTAAATATATATAGTATTTGTTCTTTGAAAATGAATAACCCAATCCCGGACCTATACGGTATGTAGTGAGTCGGTCGTACATGTCTGTAGTTCCTGAATATCTTGTCGAAGCTCTGTAAAACAGACCCTGACAGAAGATCTTCAGATTTCCATAGTTGCCGAACGAGTGGTTGAACTGCAGTCTGGCGCGGACGGAATGAGAATCGTCCTCGGCATAATTGGGAAATTCAGCAGTCCCCTCCCTATAAAGGCTTGATTGCCGAGAATGGGTATATGAGTAGACGGGGTAGAAGTTGATTGTATTTCTCTTTCCCAGGATGAAATTCCAGTTGCCCGAATATGACAGAGAATTCTGACGCATGGCTTCGTTCTTGTCGAAACTTATCAAGTCTATATTGTCGGGATTAATGCCGACAGTTCCCGTAGTGTTATTGATAGGCGTATGGTCGAAAGCAGCTCCGACAATGTTGCTGATAGTGATTTTATCGGTATTGTAGACAACTTTCAGGGTAGGCCACAATAATCTGTTGTGTCTGTCGGCAGCTATGACCGATTCTGTCCGTCTGAAAGTCTTTTCCGAGCCGTCATTCTGAGGAAGTCGGTAGGTCTCGAAGCTTTCTGCGAAATCATGTGTCGATTTACTATACGAAGCTCCCAATCCCAAATCAAAGGTAAATCTCTTTGACTGGAATTTACCAAAAAGGTTAAGCTGACCGTCATTGGCTATAAAGCGTTCCGAGCCTAAAGCCTTTAAATATCCTCCATATTCATACCGTTTCATGACAAAGTTCACGACATGTGCATTACCAAGAAATCTTGGGTCGGATGGATAGTCGTAATATTCAACCTTTTTGACATCAGTAGTCCTCATATTCTTTAAATCGTCTGTAGTAGCAGGAAGCCAGTCAATGAACACTCCCACTGACTTGTTGCTTACGGTGTTTATTGTGGTACCTGCTCCAAGTGCCAATTGAGGAATCGCCATGCGGTTAAGCAAATCTATTCCGCTTTGTGAAGCATTTTTCTGTTTTAAAGTAGGAAAATATGTTGAGACAGAGGCTGATATGTTTTGTTGGTCAGCCTCAACCACTACCTCCTTTAATTGTATTGATAAAGAGTCTTTTGTTTTTACTTGTGCATCAAGAGTAAGGCAAAAGCTTATACTGCAGAATAGCAAGAGCGCAATTTGGGTTAAGAGATATTTCATAAGCATTCTAAATATTGTTTCAATCTAATATCTTCCTTTTGGGGTGGTTTATTAGACTAACGTATAAGGTATAGAATTATGAATAGTTATTAACTGTTTTTAAGTATAATGTATCTAACAGTTCTCTTTAAAAAACGTATTTTTGCCATCAACAAAGACAAATGGTATTTCCGATAACAATAAGAGGGATATGTTATGAAGAAACTAATAGCTTTTTTAATATTCTTGTTGGTAGCAATGCAGGGGGCAACGGCGCAAGAAGTGCTGGGGCAGCAAATACCATTGCCTTTAGCTGATGACTATAAAAATACGGAGTTCCATCCTGTTGCGCCTTCCTACTCTGACATTATAATGATGAGGGCGTTATCTTCTTCCGAACTTCTTGCCATGCCTAAAACACCACTTACGCCTATGCCGTTCGCTACAGAGCCACCGCTTGCCTACAAATATGACGCAAGCCATTCAAGGGCGATGTCGACAAAGATTTCAAAAGACTTGAAGTTTACTGCCGTTGGAACATACCGCAGTTACATAGGACTGATGGATGTGCAATCGGTAAGTGGCAACATGCAATATAGCTTTGGAGCAATTAATATGCAGGGTGCGCTTATTGCCAACCGCTATCACTACCATAGGGGCATAATCTCGCAATACGGCATATCAGGACAGATAGTCTATAGCTTCAACCCAAATCTTTCAGCCACCATCTTTGGCACCTATTATAATACCAATCCATTCATAAGTATGGCGGCATTCCCATTCGTGCCTACAACAAGCTATGGTGGATATATGACCGTTGGCAACAACAGTTTCTATATGAACCTTGGCGTTGAACGCCGCTATAATACGTTCGAACACAAAATGGAGACAGTGCCTATTATTTCTCCTGCGTTCAAGATATCAAATAAAGTTACCGTCGAACTGCCATTGGGCGACCTTGTGAAGCATGTTGTTGAGGATGTGGTTATGAAGAATCGCTGACTTTTACTGCTTAACCTATTCGCTTGTTCCTAATTCCTCCATATTAAAATATGCTTCTGTAGCATATAAGGGAATGTTCTCCATCCAATCTTGTGTGGCAAAAGGCAGCATCGAACAACGCAGACCTTTAAGTGCATAACTACTGAATTCTTGATTTATAAATGTCGAAAGCGACTTAGACCTAACATTATGGTATGTTTTATTAGTTCTGTAAAAAGTTACTAATAATCAGTAATATACACAAGTAAAACACATTTTTATGAACGTTCAACCACTGTGTTTATACATTTTTATGAACGTTCAAATATCATCACAACTCTCCTGTATTCAAGATATCAAATAAAGTTATCATCGAACTGCCATTGGACGACCTTGTGAAGCATGTTGTTGAGGATGTGGTTATGTAAAATCGCAGAACAGTGGGCTGATTGTATAAACAAAATATTCATTTTTTGTTCTTTATTGGCTTTATTTTATTACTTTTGCAGTGTTTTATTGAACATTTTGCAATGTTTCTTTAATAAACCGAATCATTTTGGGAGTTATAAAGCCGTAATAAAAACTCATTAGATATGGATAACGTCAACGATTTTTTCGCCACGCTCAGCTCGTTTCTTTGGGGCTGGCCAATGATAGTATTGCTTCTTGGCACCCACGTATTTCTTACCATACGCTTGCGTTTCCCACAACGCAAACTGTTCACTGCCATACGCCTTTCGGTTCAGCGTGACAAGTCGCAAAAGGGAGACGTGTCGCAGTTCGGTGCCCTTGCCACTGCTCTTGCAGCCACTATCGGCACTGGCAACATCATCGGCGTTGCTACAGCGGTAGCGTTAGGCGGTCCTGGAGCGGTGTTCTGGTGCTGGCTGACGGGTGTGTTCGGCATTTCGACTAAATATTCCGAGGCGTTACTCGCTATAAAATACCGTGTGAAATCGGAAAGAGGAACGATGCAGGGAGGTCCGATGTACACTCTGGAACGAGGATTGGGATGGCGCTGGATGGGATTTCTCTTTGCCTTGTTTACTGCCATTGCTGCATTCGGAATAGGCTGTACGGTGCAGGCCAACGCCATTTCTACGATTATGCATGCTTCGTATGGAATAAGTACCGAGGTGAGTGGTGTCGTATTGATGCTTCTTGCAGCAGCCGTTATCGTTGGCGGCGTACGCAGCATATCTAAGGTTTGCAGTATGCTTGTGCCGTTAATGGCGTTGCTTTATGTGGTGGGATGTATCTATATATTGTGCGGTAATTCCGACTATGTGATGCCGGCACTCAAGCTTATTGTAAGTTCGGCATTCTCGCCAGAGGCTGCCGGGGGCGGTTTTGCAGGCGGATCGGTCATCATGGCTGCCCGTTATGGCATTGCGCGCGGTCTGTTCAGTAATGAGTCGGGACTTGGTTCGGCACCAATCGTTGCAGCTGCCGCACGCACCAAGAACCCGGTGCGCCAGGCTTTGGTTTCTTCAACCGGCACATTTTGGGATACAGTAGTGATATGTGCGCTTACCGGACTCGTCATCGTAAGCAGCATCATAGCCTATCCTGACATCGACTACAGCAACGGAGCGGAACTTACGAAGATGGCTTTCTCAAAGATTCCCGTTATTGGCCCGTTCATATTAAGTTTCGGCTTGCTCACCTTCGCCTTCAGCACCATTCTCGGATGGGGATATTATGGTGAGCGTGCGATGGAATATATAAAGGGCAAGCGATGGACTCACGCCTACCGTTTGCTCTATATCGTGGCTGTCTTTGTGGGTAGCGTTGCCAATCTCACTATAGTGTGGAACATAGCCGACTGCATGAATGCCCTCATGGCTATTCCTAATCTATTGTCGTTGATATTCCTTAATGGCGTAATCGTGCATGAGACTCGCAAGTATCTGTGGCGCGACCGACTCGACCGCGAGATGAATGAGTGAAGTCCGTCTTCCTCCTACAGCGTGAACTTATATCCCGCTGTAATATACACAGCATGGTTGCGCGCTGAAGGTGAGTCGACTGTGGTGGTCCAAGAGTCGTTTGACTTCAGGTTTATAGCTTTTCTGAATTCGAAGCAATATGAGGCGTCAAGTGTGATGTGCCGCCATTCATAGCTTAGGCCAAAGGGAATGCCAGCCACGATGTTGCGGAAGATGCTTTTCACACTCTCCGACTTCTTCTCCTTGTACGTCTCCCATAGATACATTGATGATGTGCCGTCGCCGAGATTCATGGTGCGAATGCTTTGTATGGTTATCTTGTCCTTTGCCGAGACGAGCAAGCCAGCCTGCACACCGATATGGGCTGCCAGTCCCTTCACGCCCGGGAAGTAAGCTTTTATCTGCAGTGGCACGGATACGTAAGTCACGTCAAGCTTTTCATTTGCAGATGCGTATTTCTCTTTCTGCTCCTTGAATCCGGTGCCTATAAGACTGAAGTCGGCTCCCGTCGTAAGCGAGTAATACTGCGACAGTGGTATCTCCACGCTTGCTCCAAACGTGTATCCTGCTTTCCATTCCTTTGATGCCGTAAGTGCAGAGCCGTCCATTTTGGATATGGTTACGCCTGCATGTGGAATGATTGACACGCGGCGACCTTCGTTCTGAGCCGATGCCCACATAGGCAGCAGCGACATGACAACGGCTAATATGATATTTTTCATAGTGTTCATTTTCTTTTGTAAGTATATATTTCAGTGGTATTACCCTGCTTGCGGGTGAGCTTCATGCTGTCTTCTGTCTTGTCGCTGATGGTCCAGGTTTCTGTATAACCGTATCCAGGTATAATGAGTGCATTGAAGTCTCCGGTTTTAGTTATGTTTTCACCGTCCATTGTGAACCATTGGTCAAAAACAACAGTTCCAAATCTGTCCCATTCGTACGTTTTATGGTTTTCCATGAAAGCAAGAGTGTGATAAAACTGCGAGTTCCAGCTGTCATCATTCTGGATGTCAATATCCGTGATGCTGTTGCCATCCACAATGTAAGTATAGTGTGTGGTTACCCACTTGCCCAAGATGTATTCGGGCACGTGTGTCTTCATTATCTCGTCAGCCCGCTGCATCTCTTCGGGCACGTCTTTCTTCACAAAGTGTTCCACACTATTATTGTTGTCGCCATTGGCAAAGGCAAGCAACGAATTGTTGTTCACGGCATACACATTCCATTTGATTCCTGATGAGAGAATTGTGCAGTTGTTGTCGTCCAACTCCACCTCAGCCGAATGATACTGCACGTAATGATGTTCTGCATCGGTCCATATCTGTGATATGTCGGAGATGTTGCCTTCCTCATCGACGTAGAATCCGCAGCCAGTCTCGTTGTCCTGTTCCCAATAGCCCGTGAAGTCGGTCATGTTGAATCCCGACATCTTCATTCCTTCAAGTTCGCTTATCATCTTGTCGCCATCGCCAGGCAGCGACGTGAGTCTGTAGAAAGGCACCACAGATGTCTTGCCGTTATAGGCGAGATACATCTTTTGGTCGTCGTTTCCTGCCACGGTCACGTTGTAGTATTTGTCGTAGTCTTTTGGTAGTTGCATCTCATAGTGGTTGCCGTTCACACTCCACTTGCCCGTCTTGTATCCCAATTTATAAGGATTGTCAGTGACGCTGGTGTACATCCATTCTGTCACAGTATTGTCATTATGTACTACAATGCCTTGAATGGCACCGTCGCCATTTATGTCCTCACCTGCTATCTGCCAATAGCCAGTGATTGGCACATTGATGTCGGGTGATACTTTGGGGACTGTAAATGCTTGGTCATCGCTGCATGATGTCAGCATAATGATGGCAAACAAGCATAATGAAAGGGTTGTGAAACAAACGTGTTTCATGATTTTGTGTATTTAGTTGTTAATATATTGCAAAACGCTACAAAGGTATAAATTTTACCTTTCCTCTCAACGCTCCTTCTCCAACTGTTTCAATAAAAACTCCTCCAACGTCTTCTTGTTGGGCAGCTGAAGCATATATGTAGACACGAAGAGTTGGTTGTCCATACCGGCAAGGGCATACTCCACCATTTTCTTTCCCTTGCGTGTGCAAAGGAGGATACCGATAGGAGGGTTGTCGCCGGGTTGCATCTCGTTCTCGCGGTAATGTGATACGTATGCGTTTAGCTGTCCGAAGTTCTCATAAGAGAATTCTTCGTTCTTTAATTCGATGATTACTCCGCAATGCAGAATGCGGTTGTAGAAAACAAGGTCGGGATAAAAGTACTCGTCGTCAATGATAATACGTTTTTGTCGAGACTCAAAGCAGAAACCCTTGCCAAGTTCAAGAATGAACTCTTGCAAATGACTGATGAGAGCTTCCTCCAAGTCATGCTCGTCAACTATATCCTGTGCCTTAAGTCCAAGAAACTCGAATGTGAAAGGCTGACGTATCTGCAACTCTGCGGAATCATGGCCTTGCACGGAAGGCAGCGACAACAGTTTGTCGGGATTGGCGCTTATACCAGCCCTAACGTATAGGTTTGTGCTTATCTGACGACGAAGCTCACGAACAGACCAGGTACACTTGATGCACTCTTGCTCGTAGAAGTAGCGGGCGAGAGGGTCGTTGAGAGTAAGTAACTCAACAATATGAGAAAAGGATAGTGATGATATTATTTTTTTCCTGAAGTTTTGAATTGGTCCGACACTGTCGGACTTTTTTCTTCTTGTTTCACTAATTGGTCCGACACTGTCGGACTAATTGCAGGAACTAGGTTATCTACCATCTGAGGATAGTGAAGATAAAAGCTTCGAGAGTTTTTAAGGAGGGTAGTGCTTATTCCCTTCCTATTCACTCTCTCCTCCAACTTCTTCAGCAACTTCGCCCCATACTCAGCCCTATCCTTACCGTGCTGTTCATATTCCACGATGTAATATCCTATGAGCCAGTTGCGCATTGTCTGCATACGGTTTATCGCTTTTACAGCAGAAGACAGAGCAGCATCGTGAGTAGTCTGAATTATGGAAGTCAAGTCGCCAAAGGAGTGAAGCGTGTTGCTCCAATCCTCAAAAGGAAGTTCCATGCCGTCATGGGTGTATGTTGATATTTCTTTCGCCATAATTTAGTTGTTTTATAGATGTGTACAAAGATACATAAAGTAACCCATAATCCCTCATATAGTCTACTAAAAAATCATAGAATTTAGGTATTGTGTAGAAGTTGAAACCGAGCTAATTTTGCAGCGGTGATAAGACCAAGAACTTTAACCATAAATTTCTAAATAAAAACAACTGAAGATTATGAAGAAGACTGTAATCATCTATGGCACAAGCACTGGTACTTGTAAAGACCTGGCTGGCAGAATAGGAGCCAAACTGGGCGTAGACAACATTATCAACGTCACCGACCTTGACGACAGCATCATTGCCGACAACGACAACCTTATTCTCGGTACATCAACATGGGGTGCAGGCGAGTTGCAAGACGACTGGTACGACGGACTGAAGACTCTCAAGAGTGCCAACCTTGAAGGCAAGACTGTAGCTCTTTTCGGCTGCGGCGACTCTGAGTCTTATCCAGACACTTTCGTGGGCGGAATGGCTGAGATATACAATGCTGTAAAGAAGGCTGGTGCCAACGTTATTGGAGCCGTGTCTACCGAAGGCTATACGTTCGACGACTCGGAATCGGTAGTTGACGACAAGTTTGTGGGTCTGGCTCTCGACGAAGTCAACGAGGACAACAAGACCGATGAGCGTATCGACGCTTGGGTGGCTGAAATACAGCCTAATCTCTAACACACATATATTTGTTCTTACACTCACATTTTAATATCTCAAGTTTTCAATCATGCAGCAATCCACAGCATTACCCATAGACATGAAGGTTCTGATGAACCATATCTACGAATATCAGAAGGGAGTGCGCCGTATGGTGCTCTTCACTTTCAATAAGAAATATGAGGACTTTGCCATACGTAGACTGGAAAGCCAAAACATCAAATATGTCATCCAGCCAGTTGGCAACGAACGCCTGAATCTTTACTTCGGCAGGGAGGAGTGTCTTAATGCCATACGAATGATTGTGACACGTCCCCTCAACCAGCTCACTCCCGAAGAGGATTTCATGCTCGGTGCAATGCTTGGCTATGACATCTGTGCGCAATGCGAGAGATACTGTGAGCGTAAGGACAAATGCAACTGTAGTTGTAATTGCAACTGATTTTTTTAAGTGTTCAGAAACTCTTTTATTTGTGGAAGAAGTGCAAGGGCTTTTTCCACACCTGCTTCATACACTCTCCTCATCTTGTCCTCTTTAAGACTGAGTCTGCCAATGTCAAGTTTTTTGTCGGGACAGATGAGGAATGTGTCGCCCTTCTGAAACTCCGAATGTATATAATCCAGTTGGTCGTTGTACATGATATGTCGTCTTGACATCAATTCCGCCACCTTTGGATATTCCTTCAGAAACATCTTCATTGCCAGTCCTACATGTGCCTTCTTCTTGTAGTAGTCGGCTGGTTGTGTCAGAATCACCACATTTTTTCTGTATCCTTTAGCTTGAATGAACTTCAAGGGTATGCTGTCGGTTATTCCTCCGTCAAGATAGTGTCGTCCGTCAATCTCTACCGGACGCGCAAATATCGGCATTGAGGCAGAAGCCTGCATCCATTTGAGTCCTATTCCGTCGGCATCGTCTATCTCATGATATACGGGCTGGCCCTCGTCTATGTCTGTACACACGGCATAGAACTTCATGGGATTCTCCCGGTAAGCCTGGAAATCCATCGGGTCGTACTCGTATGGCAGCAGATGGTAGGAGAAATGCTCGTTGACATAGTTGCCTGTACGGAACAACGAACTCCAGCTCATATATTCCGGATTGTCCTTGAATCTGATATTGTATCTCAAGGCTCTGCCGGGCTGGTTCGACTTGTAGTTGCAGCCGAACAATACTCCAGCCGAAACGCCTACTGCGGCATCAAACTTGATGCCGTTCTGCATGAAGACATCAAGTACACCGCTTGTGAACATAGCCCTCAAGCCTCCTCCTTCAAGAACAAGACCTATGGAAGACGCAGAGGGTGGTGTGGTGTTATATTCCTTTGTCATCTTTTATTCTTCCTTTTATTTTAATTGATGTCCACAAAGTTATAGAAAATTATTTACAATCCACAATAATTTTCCTTTTGGGATTTAACTGAAGGAACTCCGAATAACAATATTTCTGTGAAAGTTCACAAAGTTGTGGTCCACAACTTTGTGAACTTTGTTTTTTTCATTAACTTTGCAATAGTAATAATGACTGAAAGTTATGGAAAAAGCTTTTGTATATGGTATGTCGGTAGGTGGCAACAACTTCACCGACCGAATTGAAGAAACCAAGCGCATCAAGCTTGATTTTGAAAATGGCATCAATGTTATTCTCATTTCTCCACGACGCATGGGAAAAACTTCGCTTATAAAAAAAGTTATTTCGGAGATAGACAATCCGATGCTTAAAATCGTATATATGGATATATATGACTGCCGTAGTGAATACGATTTCTATAATCGATTTGCCGAAACTATAATGAAATCCACTGGCAATCATCTGGAGCAAGTGATGGAGAACATTAAGCGTTTCTTGGTTAGAATTTCGCCAAAGCTGTCATTTAGTCCAGAACCTAATTCTGAGTTTTCTGTTTCATTGGGAATAACGCCAAAGGATTATTCTCCAGAAGAAATCTTGGATCTTCCAGAACGTATAGCTAAGGAACAGGGCATCAGACTTGTGGTATGCATTGATGAGTTTCAGCAGATAGGTGAGTTTCCCGATTCGCTGAGTATACAAAAACGACTGCGTGGTGTTTGGCAGCACCATCAGAATGTGTCTTATTGTTTCTTTGGCAGCAAGAAGCATCTGATGGAGAACATTTTCCAAAGTCGTCGCATGCCTTTCTATCAGTTTGGCGAAATGCTACATCTCAAGTGCATTCCAACGGAATATTGGGTGCCTTTTATTTGTTCTCGATTTGAGAAGTTTGGCAAGAAGATAAGCGAAGAGTATGCCCGCAGAATCTGTCAAGAAGTTAGGAACTATTCCTCTTATGTGCAGCAACTTGCATGGAACGTGATGGCTGAAACGGAGAATGAGGTTGATGAGGATAGTTTCGCAGAAGGTATGAAGGCTTTGTTGGAGCAAAACAGCAGTCTCTTTATACAACAGACGGAGGGGCTTACTACCTATCAGCTCAACTTCATTCGTCTTTTGTGCAATGGCATTCATTCTGGATTTACCACTCAATCAGTCGCAGAGTTATATCCCCTTGGTAGCAAGTCGAATGTCGACCGCATAAAGAAAAGTCTGATAGACAAAGAGATTATTACTATTGAGAAGGATGGCGTATATCTTGCGGATTGTGTGTTTGAACTATGGTTTAAAAGAGAAATGATGTAGCTGGTAGCATAAGTAGCGTTGTTTTTAGGGATTTTCCCCTCAACTAATAGGGAATTTTCTCCATTCCGTCCGAAATGAATAAGCTACTTTTGCAAGCATAAAAAAATAAAGCAAACAATAACTTTCAATAAAACGAATATTGCTTATGAAGAGAAATGAATGGATGGCACTTATTGTCACAAGCTTTATGATGTTTGCCGTATGCCTATCGGCTTCGGCAAAGATAAAGAAGACGGTGGAGCGCGGTATGACCAAGCAGGAGGTTGTGGCAATAATGGGACAGCCCAAGCTTACGAGTTTTGATGCTTATGGTGACAGATGGGAGTACTATAAGATGAATGTCTTAACAGGCGAGAGCAAGCGCATCGTCGTAGGCTTTGACCTTAACGGTAGGGTAGTGGCTTATGAAACTAAATTTTGGGATGACAACACTAATAGCGAAATCGGAAGCTGCAATCAGCGACCTACTCTTCCTCCATCTGGAGTAGGTCCTGACGGTCCGGCTTATTACGGCTACTGTCTCGACGACGCATCCTTCAGTCGACTATATAATAAGGTGAAGGGCGCAAGCTTCGACGACAACAAGCTTGACCTTATCGAAGTGGCAAGCCTTGGATGCTTCTACTCATGCAGCCAGACTGCCCGCATGATGAAGATATTCACATTCGGTGACGCACAACTGAAGGTGCTGCGACTCATGGCACCCCACATTGTCGACCCCGAGAACGCCATTGCCATATACGGCGTATTGACATTCGACAGCGAGAAGTCGAAGGCAGGAGAGATAATGAGGAATTCAAGACCAGGTATGTAACCGTGGTCTTAATGAAAGTTCACAAAGTTGTGGTCCGCAACTTTGTGAACTTTGTTTTTTTATATGTCATTGTCTTTAACAAAGTGAATTAGGCTTATTTAACGGTATTGGATTCCAAAATAAACAAATAAACTGTAAATTTGTCAGACAAATTAAATTTAGCTACTAAATCAAAACTAATCACTAAATGAAAGATATAGAAAAACAAGGCCAAGGTAGCACATTAGTTGATCTTGTGGAAGAGAAACTATTGCAATACTTTAAGGAAAACGACTACTGTTTAGGAAAGATTATTCCCAATGAAGCAGAACTTTCATCTTCACTGGGTGTAGCCCGTAGTGTTCTAAGGGAAGCTCTGAGTCGATTGAAGATGATAGGATTGATAGAAAGTCGAACTAGGAGAGGCATGATTATCAAAGAACCTTCCATTTGGGGAGGAATGAAACGCCTGATTGATCCAAGAAACTTCAGTGAGGAGACGCTCTGCAATCTTTTGGAATTCAGAATCATGCTTGAAATCGGAATGACTCACAAGCTGTTCGAGAATGTCAACGACAAGTATCTGGGAGAGTTGGAAGAAATCATCAAGATGGAGGATGGCTTTGAATACAATGAATACTCAACCAAGAGTGAAGTGAATTTTCACTCAAAACTCTATGAAATAACGGGCAATGTAACGGTTATGGAGTTTGAGCGTATTATTTATCCCATAATGGAATTTGCCAAAGGGAAATTCCAAGACTGTCTGATGCCGATAAACAAGAGTCTTATGCAACAAGGGAAACTGGTAAGTCATGCCGACCTTTTCAAATTGCTTGCCAATGGTGATGAAGAAGGATACCAACAAGCCATCGAAAGTCATCTGTGTGTGTATAATACATTTCTAAGAAACAAAAAACAATAGCGTAACAAACAAATGAAGTCATATTACTTTAAGTCAATCATCCTAATTGCAGCCTTGTTTGCAAATATCGGTCTGCACGCTCAAGTCAGGGTAGTTGCAGAACAGCCTATCATCCCCGTACTGATAGACAAGCCATACAATCCGGTATTAAGATAAAACTTTATAAAGACAAAAGACAGCAATGCCAAGGTAAGCAGTCTTAAGCTTTCGATAGGCGGAGACGTATGCTGTGCAGGAAACGTCACTCTGTATCTTGCCGACAAAAATGGAAGATTAAATCCCGAATATGCTCTCTCTGCCAGCAAGGCAGCCAAAAAGACTATCAGCATAGATTCGCCAATATTCCTGACACAAGACACAACCTCTGTTTGGGTGTCGCTCACCTTAGGGAAAGATGCCAAGTTGAAGCACAAGGTAAAAGTGGATTGTACGTCAGCTTTTATCGATGGGCAACAAGTGGAAATTGAGCATCAATCCGAATTGAAACCATTACGTCTGGGTGTGGCTTTACGCACATCATATAAGGACAACATCCATACTTCAAGAATACCTGGTATTGCCACTTCCAAGTCAAAGACACTTCTGGCTATCTATGATGCACGTTACGAACTGTCAAGGGATCTGCAAGGAAATATAGACATAGCACTCAACCGCAGTCTTGACGGCGGACTGACATGGCAGCCAACTCAAATCGTCATGGACAAAAAGAATTGGAGAAATCTGCCTGAGAAGTTCAACGGTATAAGCGATGCCTGCATATTGGTAGATGAACGCACGGGGACTATTTATGTGGCAGGGTTGTGGATGCACGGTGTATTGGACAACAATACGGGTAAGTGGATAGACAACCTCACGAAGAACAGTACGACATGGAATCACCAATGGCTCTTTAAGGGTTCGCAACCGGGCACTGGAATCAAAGAAACCAGTCAATTCCTTATCACTCATAGCACTGACGACGGCAAGACATGGAGTGAACCTCAAAACATAACCGAGCAAACGAAAAATGCAGAATGGTGGCTGTATGCTCCAGCTCCAGGACATGGCATTACGCTTAAAGACGGAACTTTGGTGTTTCCGACACAAGGACGCGACAGACAGGGTGTACCATTCTCTAACATCACTTACAGCAAGGATGGCGGAAAGACCTGGACAGCCAGCAATCCTGCCTATACAAATACAACCGAATGTATGGCAGTTGAACTGAATGACGGAAGTATCATGCTGAATATGCGTGACAATCGAAACAAAGGAAATAAATCAGTCAACGGAAGAAGAATATGTACAACCCATGATATGGGACAAACTTGGACCGAGCATCCTACTTCCAGAAAAGCACTGATAGAACCCACATGTATGGCAAGTCTGCACAAGCATATATACAGTAGGAAAAAGGAAAACAAATCTATTCTGCTTTTCTGCAACCCCGAGTCATGTAACGAACGAAACAACATGACGCTTAAAGTAAGTTTTGACGACGGCAAGACATGGCCGTCAACCCATAAGATTCTTTTGGACGAATGGGACAACTTTGGCTATTCTTGCATCACATCCGTGGACGAGAACACCATTGGCGTCTTATATGAAAGCAGTCAGGCTCAAATGGTGTTTCAACAAATAAGCCTAAAGGATTTGCTTAAAGAATAACAGATAACTAATAACTCTAAAACCCAAACAACCGTAAAATGAAGAAAATGTGTATGATAGCAGTTTGTCTTGCATTGTATGCGGCAAGCTGTATGGGACAAACCCGTGCCAACGACGGTTTGTCACAATTGTGTGCGGTCTATCGACATGCCACAAGTGTTCTGAACAATGTCAAGACAGTAAGCGAATCAAGCAATGCTCTTGACTCATTGGCTCTGTTGCTGCGCAACAACAAGGAGAACCCTGCTATTCGAGAAGCCTTGAATTGGAGTTACGACACCTGTCCCAAGGAACAGAGAAATGCCTACGAACAGGCACTTAAGGAACAGGCTGAGATGAAGGATGCTATCAAACGTCTGGCTATGTCGGGAGCGCTACAGTCTGAAAAGATTGGCACAACCGTCAATCAGTTTGCCAAAACATTTGCCATCAGAGATTTAGTATATGATGAGCGTGTTGGCAACGAGGGAGCTCCGGCTGAGACAAAGCAGGCTCGCGACAAGCGAATGAAATGGTGGAGAGACGGAAAGTTCGGAATGTTCATCCACTATGGATTGTATTCAGGATTGGCAGGCGAATTCCAAGGAAAGGAATACGAAGGCTGTGTGGAGTGGATACAGATGCAGTCGGGAGCCGACTTCGACACCTACAAGAAAGAGGCTATTCCACGTTTCAATCCTTCAAGTGGAAAAGCAGAAGAATGGGTGAAACTGGCTAAGGAAGCCGGATGCACATATACTGTGCTTACAAGCCGACATCATGAAGGTTTCAATATGTTTGAAACTCCTTCCTACAGTTTCAATGTAAAGCAGGTGAAGGGCATCGACATAGTCAAAGAATATTCGGAGGCTTGCAAGAAATACAATATGAAAGCCGGCTACTACTTCTCGTTGCTCGACTGGAACCATCCCGACTACGACCCTTCGGGCTCGGGAATATCCTATCCCGCCGGCAACTACAAAGCCCAGCAGGAAGGAAAGAGAGAGTTCGGACATCATGATAGATACAAAAAATATCTGTCGGACATCTTTGGAGTGCTGTTGAATAATTATAAGGTTGACCTCGTTTGGTGGGACTTCAGCCAGCCTAAATTCCAGGGAGATTACGCTTGGGGAGCCACACGACTGATGAAGCAGCTCTTCGACAAATATCCCAATGCTATTCAGAACAACCGTCTCTACCATTCGGACAATCATCTGAGCGAGGGCGGTATAAAGGTAACTCCAGTATGGAAAGGCGACTATTCCACTGCCGAGCATCACATTCCTGCTAAAGGCATTGATGGAGATTGGGAAGCATGCCAAACACTGAATGGCACTTGGGGATACTCTGCAGGCAATAAGCATTGGAAAACCGTAAAGGACTTGGTGCATCAACTTATCGACGTAGTAAGCCGTGGAGGCAATTTCCTGCTCAATATTGGTCCTATGCCTGACGGAAGCATTCCTGAGGAGAGTGTCAAACTGTTCAGAGGCATCGGCAAGTGGATGAAGGTAAATGGCGAGGCAATATATGAAACTCGCGCCAACCCGTTTGATGTGGAATTTCCATGGGGACGTGTCACCCGAAAAGGCGACAACACCCTATATCTGCTCATCTATCAGCTTCCTGAATCGGGAGAAATCAACATCCCCTGCAAGTTCAACGGAAAGGCTGCTGCCACTATGCTGAAAAACAAGAAGAAAGTGACACTCCGCCAGTCGGAAAAAGACTGTGTCATTAATCTCAATGGCATGCCGATGGACGAGATAGCAACAGTTGTGAAGTTGAATGGAAACTGGGAGAGCCTTATTAAATAAATTCAACTTAGCTGATCGTTAAATAACAAAAATAAAAGGAGGAAGGTTTTATTATTGCCTTTCTCCTTTTATCGTTTCTTGATTCTTTATTTTGGTAGGTTGAACACCTTTGTCATTTCTGCCATTTCCTCATGGCTCATGCCGTCGGGTTCAAATCCCATGCACTTGGCGTTGACGTATATTTTGGCACTCTTGGATAGAACGTCAATCTGGTCGAAGGCATCCACTACGTCCAATCCCTTGGCAAAGACGCCATGCTTCTCCCACATCACTACATCATAGTCCTCAAGTTCCTTCAATGTCTCCTCGGCAAGCTTCAGGCTACCAGCCAACTGATAGGGGACAATGCCCAGGCCGAGTGGACAGAAAGCCTTGGTTTCGGGAATCATGCTCCAAAGCAAGTTGCTCAGCACATCCTTAGCCATAAACTTCTTGTTGTGGCTCATTGCTACAAGTTCGATAGGATGGGTGTGTACAGTAGCCTTGTAGTTGGAACCTTTCTCTATCAGACGAGCGTGTACGCTCAGGTGGCTTGGCAATTCTGATGTGGGTATCACAGGATTGTCGGCAATGATGACATAACTGGCACAGTCGTCCAGAATGCGTATTATTGAACCGTTTTCCATAGGCCAACGTGCCAGATCGCGCATACGCTTACCCGTACCCTTGCAAAAGAAATAGCATCCCTTCAAGGCAGGCAATGTTGTGCCAATCGGTTTCACTTCGCTAATGGCTGGCAATGCCTTTATCTCATCATCTATAAGTTCTGTGACGTTCACGGTGATGTTGCCGCCATTGCGCTCTGCCCATCCGTTCTGCCAAAGGTATCCGGCAACCTCAGCTATCTTGTCGACCTCCTTTTTCAAGGTATGACGACCTTCTAATATACTATTCATATGTTCCATTGTTATATTATCCAGCTATCAGCGTGTACAGAGCGAACATCCAGTGGGCACTGATGGCTGCTACGAGTCCGCCGCAGAAGTGCGCCATGATGGCTTTGGGGGTAAGGTCGCGATAGCCTATGGAGTCGAGCATGGCTGTATGTGTGCTGAGGAATCCGCTCCAGCACATACCGATGGCTGTGAACACAGCAATGGCGTTGCCGTCAATCCATCCGTGAGTTATGAATCCCGGAATCAGACTGAGGGCTGCACCTACCGCTCCGAGAGCAGTAATCGGGAAGGCTACGAGGTGCGGGTCGTGGAATCCGAACAGCCACTCGAATACGAAGTCAATCTTATTGGCGAGCCAAGGCAGCAGTTCTACGCCCTGATAGGCGGTGCCGTTGTACGTTCCGTCCACTGCAGGACCGAACGTAAATATCATCACGAAGGTAGAGATGATGAGCACGCCGGGGATAATAGCTATGCCCACCTCCACGCCGCTGCGTCCGCCGTCGAGCACGGCGTTGAGCAATCGGATGAATACCGTCTTCTCGGTCTTCTTGTCTTCCTCCTCTTCTTCCTCAATATCCTCCTTCGCGACGGCATCCTCCGTGGCGTACTGAGGATAGGCTTTCAGCACGAAGCGCTGCATCAGTCGGGTTGAGCATACGCATCCGCAGCAAGCGCCTACCAGTCCGATAAGCGGAGCCACGTAATATCCCTGGCTTGCCATGAACACTATCACGAGCAATCCCATACCGAAGGCAGTACCGAAGTTAGTGAGCGATATGAACTGGTATTTCTTGAAGTAGCTTGCAAAGCGCTTGTCGTTGGCAAGCGAGATGATGGCAGGATTGTCCGAGAGGAATGTCATCACAGCACCCAACGATGTCACGCCAGGCAGATTGAATATAGGTCGCATCAGCGGACGCAGCGTGCGCTCAAGCAGCGCCACCACTCCAAACTCTACGAACACCCTGCCCAGAGCGCCCGTAATCACGCAGATACTCATCAGATAGAATACGGTGTTGAGCAGAAGGTCGTGGGCGGTCTTCATGATTGTGTTGAGCATATTTGGTACGCCCATCACTGTGCCCAGATAGCCGAACAGAATAACTACTACTGTGATGCACCACACTCCGCTCGGAATGAGTGTTTTGCTTTTTTGATTGTTCTTACTCATAGTTCATAAATTATTAACCATTGTCCATTAACTTCACGAGCGAAGCGAGTTATCTTCCTATAACTTCCAATAACTTCTTTCGCTTGCGAAACTTAGGTTATTTGCTTTTCCACGACAGCAGATGCAGTTTGGCTATGAATGCCAGTCGCACAGTAGTCTGATTGTCTTTCATTGTTCCGGCAGGGTTGGTGTTGGTGCCGGTAGAGTGCGATACGGCAAGGCTTACACGTACGTCGGGCTTGCCCTTTGTGGGGAAGTATTCCAATCCACCGCCGTAGGCTGTCATCTCAGTGCCCGGCAACACACACTTGTCAGCTTCGGTGTCGGTGCGGTTCACGTCGTAAGCGAACTTGCCGTACAGTCCGAGATGCGGAATAAGACGATAGTCGAGGCGCGCCATCACCGAGCAGTCTTTGAAGAAGTAAGTCTGATGGCTTGCCGCACGGTTCATAAAGTCGAGTTCCAGAGAAGCATTGCCTGCGTTGAATTTGTTGCCGAGGGCAATGTACGAGATAAATTTACCGGGCATATACTCAATCATATTTGCCGAATAGAGAGTGTTGAGCCAGCCATAGTTGCCTGCCCAGTGCAGATGATAAGCCATCATGTCGCGGTTGGCAGGAGTATTGAACAGGCTTTGTGTCACCTGACCGCTGAAACGGCTCTTGCCGTTGGTGGTGGTATACGTAGCGCTTGCGCCAAACTGGAACGGAGCGATGTTGTTCCAGAATTCCGAAGCGAGGTATATGTCGATAGGGCAGCGGTCGTATTCATATCCGCCCACCAGAGCCACCTGCTTTCCGGCAGCTACGTTCCAGTGGTCGTTCAGCTTATAGTCGAGATATACCCAGTCGGTGCCGTCAAATCGGTCGTTCTCGTTCTTCTTCTGGTTGATGCGCTGACGCCAAGAGTAGGTGAGTCGGTCGGTAATCTGTCCGCTTACGCTGAACAAGAAGTAGTCGCCCTTAAATCCCGAAGCGTCGTGGCGTATCTGGTGGTCGACGCGGTCGTTAAGATAACTCACGCGAGTCTGAAGGTCGATGTTTACGCTGGGCTTGAATTCGCCATCGGCAAGCGATGGTGTTGCCACACTGAGCAAACCCGCAATAAGGGCATGATATAGTCTCATATAAAAGAATATTGGTTTAATAGATTTTGGGTTATTATTAACATTGCAAAAGTAAGTAAGTGATCTAAATTATTTATATATATCAGTACTAATATGGTTCATTTTCC
>OLGI01001099.1_pt1 | contig 24789 bp, 27 predicted proteins | sample 1605221 | NCBI WGS metagenome assembly OLGI01 (sample SAMEA3888915, study PRJEB22519) | human gut metagenome | biome: human gut; feature: human-associated habitat; material: faeces | place: Denmark | collected 2010 | reverse complement strand
ATCGCTCTTAATTATCATAGAAGAATCTTATTTACAGAGATTTTCTCATACTCTCGTACATTGCGTTTTATAATGAAACCAGACCGCGCCGAACGCTGAAATATAAGACGCCGAAAGCATTCGAAGATGAGTATTTAACGAAAAAGGGGTGTTCAAATTCCGACCCTGCGAAGAAATAATTCTTCTGCGTTTTTCGCTTTTTCATAAGAGCATTGAAAGAACGCAAATAGAAAAAGCCCTGCTGTTGCAAGGCTTTCAAAAAATGAGAGGTCCGTTTTTCGATAAAAATGTTCGAAAAACGGACCTCGTTCAATATGGTCCCCCGACCGATTGTAAATCCGAACTTTCAATATCGGTAAAATCAATCCTCGTCTCGCCCTCTTTGTAGTTAAATGTAATAAGGATATAATCGTCAAAAATAGTGACGGCGTTTACAAAGCTGTCAATCAGCCTCCTGCGGGCGTCCAGCTTGCTTATGTCCAGAGAACGGAAACGGCAGACGAAATAAACGACATCCTCTCGGCTCACGGCAGGGTGCTTCATTTCCTCTTGGATGATTTGAAGCTCAATATCCTTTTTGCGTTCTTCCAGTTCATCAAGCCGCTGCTTGGTGGAGGCATTGATAATCCCCATCTGAATAGCGTTGAGCATATTGGTGATGCCGCTCTCGGCTTCTTCCATCTGCTTGCGGAGGGCGGGGAGTACGCTGCTTTCCCTGCTCTGAATGTCCATCACGGCATCCGCCACATACTCCACAAAATTATCGTCCATGATTTTTGCCATGACCGCATTGACAACGGCGTTTTCCAACGGCAGCTTTCGGACGGTCTTGTGCTTGGCGTCACAGGTGCGGTGCTTCTTGGTATTCACACAGCGGTAATAATGGTACTTCCGGCCCTTGCTGGAGCTTGTTCCGCTTTCGCCTACCATCATAGCCCCGCAAGTGCCGCAAAACAGCTTTGTTGTCAATAGATAATCGTCCTCGGCCTTGTGTCGTGCCGGGGCTTTCCGGTTTACTGCAAGCCGCTGCTGTACCCGGTCAAATAAGTCTTGCGGGACAATGGCGGGAATCCCGTTGGGCGTGACGATATGGCGGTAGCTGTACTCTCCGATATACTTCCGGTTTTTTAGCAGACGGGCCACGAAATTAAGGTCGATTTTCTTTCCCCGCACCGTGGTAACGCCTCGTTCACTCATACGCGCAACGATCTCTTTCATCGTCGCGCCCTTGTCATACATGGTGAACATTTCCAGCACAGCGGGAGCGGTACGTGGGTCGATCTGATACTGCATATCCTTGTCGATGATATAGCCGAAAGTCGGCGTACCGCCGTTGTACTTGCACTTTAGGGCATTTTCCGTATGGCCCCGTATGACTTTTTCGGACAGCTCGGCGGAGTAATATTCCGCCATGCCCTCTAACATGCTTTCAAGAATGATGCCCTCCGGCCCGTCTGAAATGTTCTCGGTGGCAGACAGCACCTTGACGCCGTACTTGCGAAGCTGGGCCTTGTAGTGAGCGCTGTCATAGCGGTTACGGGCGAAGCGGTCTAACTTCCAGACGATGATAACATCGAAAAGGCCCTTTGCGCTGTCCTTAATCATGCGCTGGAAATCCGGGCGATGGTCGGTCTTGGCAGACATGGCACGGTCAATATATGTCCGCAGAACGGTAATATCGTTTTTCTTGCAGTAGGCCGTACATTCCCGGAGCTGTCCCTCTATGCTTTCTTCACGCTGGTTGTCGCTGGAATAGCGGGCATAAATCACGGCTTTCATGTCTTTTCCTGTCCCTCCTCCATGATGCGGAATAACGCCTCTTTCAGACGCTTATTGACTGGTGCTTGTGGGTCAAAGCACATTTCGATAAAATCCCGCAGCTCCTGATTTTGAATGTTCTTGCCTTTCAAACGCTCCGGCTGGTAATCATACAGCTTGCCCCGTGGCTCGTCTGTTCGGCAATAGAGATAATCCATCGACACATCGAAGTAATCCGCATATTTCAAAAAGACCTCCGGTGACGGTGTGGATTGTCCGGTTTCAAATCGGTTGATACGGGATTGCTGGACGCCTAAAATCTGCGCCATTTGCACCTGTGTCAGCCGGATGCCCTCCCGCAAGGAACGCAGCCGCTTTCCGATTTGCTCCATGTTTATCACTCCTTCGAAGTCAGAATATCACAAATAGATATATTTGTAAATAGCATTTATTGGGATAATATTGAAAACAAATCAATTTAGTGGTACTATATAGCTTGTAAAATCGGAATTCTATTTCAGGAATAGGAGGGTCTAACCATGAAAAAGACCATGAAAACCGTATTCAATAGACTTCTTGCTAAAAAGCCGGAAAAATATCTTTATGCCGAATGGGATAAGTCCAATTTTAAGATTCCCGATGAATTAAAACTTAGCGAAACGAGTTCGTTAGGCGATGCACTCTATGTTTTTTACGAAGCAGGTGGATATGACTTTTTTGGAGTTGTTGACGCAGACCAATATGCACCAAACTGGCTGGACTTTGTTGGAAATCTTTATACTTCCATTGAAGATGGTATGTATATCAAAGGTAACAGTCATTTTCACTTCCCACTATCGAATGAAATACGCAGTAAACTGATATTACAAGGCGTTCCATCAATATTTGTAACGGATTTTTGAGCATTAGCAGAAATGAGCATTATTGGATATTGAAAAACAGACAAAGCACACCCTCCGGCCCCTGTCAATGGCGACTCTGCCGTTCATCTCGACCATTGACAGGGGACAGAGGGCGTGCATGGTAAAAATTTTTTCGGCATGAGATAACACGGAATAATGCGATATAACTGCATATAACGTCATATAACACAACATAGCCCATTCGTTCATAAACTGTTTACTTTTCGGCGTATTGACAAACTTTTTTGCATAAATTATACTGTAATTGCCGCAGAGCTATTTTATAACATGAATGAAAACAACTAACAACTCAAGAGGAACGCTGCTTTTGGCAACAAAGTAAAGGACATGGGGGGTGCTCTTTGAGCCGCCCAAATTGGCAGGGCATGGGAAAGTGGTTGCTGTACGCAATCCCGTTGAATGCCCGAAAGACGGAGATGGAATACGGCTCCAATTCTGTATTCCGATATAACATTGAATTATCGTGAACGGGTTTTGCGCGTCGGAGGTGGATAGCAACAACTATTCACCCAAGGCGTATTTCACGATAAGGAGGTGGTCGCTATGGTATATGTTCTTTTTTCGCACACCCTTTCGCACCGATACCATAGTCCCCAGCGACGCAATTTCCAACGCGCCACCTCCGGCGTCAAACCCAACTAAATTGTAATCTGTAATCCGAGGACCGAGCTTTGGCTATTTATGTGCCAAAGCAAAACCCGGATTATAGAGTCGAATTAGCAAAGCTGATAAACGGATACTTAGCCGAACGGGAATGGAGTCCCGCACGGCTGGCAAGAGAATCCGGTCAGTCCAAAGCGACTATCAGCAGAATTACAAATTACAAGAACGGAAACCCCAAATACCAGCCATCGTTGAGAACGATACAGGCTATCGCCCTGGCGCTGAAGCTCTCCCGCGAACAAAGGAAAGAACTGTTTGACACGGCTTTCCCGGAGTTCCGCGTATGGGAGGAGGCGGCGGAGCACGGCTATACTGTGGACGAAACCAACGATATTCTGTATGAGAAAGGTCTCCCATTACTGACAACTGAACGATAAACCGAAAGCCGACGCCCTATACAGCATGTGGGCGTCGGCTTTTTTTGCACTCTTTTTAAGTGTTTCACGCATGAAACAACATTTGAAAGTTTCTTTGCTATGATAGGCACAACACAAGGCTGCGTGTTATGTACCTGTCAACCGATGGATGGCGCATTGCGCCGTAAGAAAGGATTTAGCAATGAAGCTGACTGATTTGATCGTTTCCCCTAAGAGCCTTGGGGACAAGCTGTGGCTGGTGGATGTCTCTCCGGCCTACGAGTACAAGGATGGTAAGCGTACCGATACCGTCCTCGGCTATCGCTACTCTGTTGCCCTGCCCGAAAAGGGCCTGGATAAAGTCGATGTACGCATTGACGGACAGCAGCAGACAGAGGCCCCGAATGGCTATGTGGAAGTGCGCTTTGATGGGCTGGAAGTGTTTATTTACTGGTCTAAGTGTGACTACCATGTGGGGGCAAAGGCAACCGGAATCCATATCGTGAATCCGAAGCCCTGACCCATTGGGCGGCGCTGGGGTGCAGACGGGGAACAGATATTTTTCCTCAAGAAAAATATCCCCCGGCGGCAGCGTCAGCGCCGCCCGCTTGCCATAAGGGTTAGTATTACCCTTATGGCAACCATGTAGCACGTAGCAATCACAAAGGAGCCTGACATGGAAAACAATACACAAGCCCGCAAGTGGGCGCTGGTCATCAATAACCCATTGGGGGCCGGACTCGACCACGCTGCTATCCGGGAAATCCTATATCGCTTTTCTCCGACCTATTTCTGCATGGCGGACGAGATAGCGACAACCGGAACCTATCACACGCATATTTTCCTGTTTTCTCCCTCGCCTATACGCTTTTCCACCATCAAAAACCGCTTCCCCACGGCACATATTGAGAAAGCATACGGGAGCGCAAAGGCAAACCGAGCCTACATTCTCAAAGAGGGGCGCTGGGCCGATACCGACAAGTCAGAAACCTCCGTTCCCGGCACCTTTGAGGAATGGGGAGACCTCCCCGCCGAAAAGGAGGAAGAGGCCCCGGAAATGTTCAAGCTCATTCAAGACCTCCGGGCCGGAAAGTCCGTTATGGAAATCATCGAAGATAATCCTAAACTCGCTTTCCGTATTCGGGAGATTGAAACCCTCCGTCAAGCCATTTTGGAGGAAAAGTACAGCGCCGAAAACCGGGCGTTGGAAGTGACCTATCTCTATGGCGCAAGCGGAACGGGAAAGACATGGGGCATTTTCGAGAAGCATGACAGGAAAAGCATTTGCCGTATCACCGACTACGGTGGCAGGAACGGCGTTCGCTTCGACGCCTATCATTGTCAGGATGTGCTGGTGCTGGAGGAATTTCATTCGCAAATCCCTATCAGCGCCATGCTCAACTATCTGGACATTTATCCGCTGACACTTCCCGCACGATATACCGACAGAATCGCTTGCTATACCAAAGTCTATATCACCAGCAATATCCCCTTAGAGGAACAGTACCGGGATATTCAGCGGTATCAGATGGAAACATGGCGGGCGTTCCTCCGGCGGGTGCAGAATGTCATTGAGTATCTGCCGGACGGCTCCACCGTCCAGCACAAGAAAGGGGGCTTTCCCTGTGACACAAAATGAAAAGTTTCAAATTCAGAGAAGAAATACACTCCGTAACCTGTGGCAGAAATTGAGCGGAACGCCAGATTTTTCCGTAAAGCTGGCGCTGGCTGCGCTGTACCTCGTTGGAGCGGTGTATGTCTGCGTCAGACAAGTGGCATGGCGCACACTAGCTGGGAATATCCCTCTGCTCTCTCCGCTGCTCAAGGCCGCGATGGAACACGCCTTGCTTGCCTATCTGCTGGCGGGTGCTGCGGTGCTGTTGGTGCTCCTGCTCTATCCCTTCGGCAGACGGGCGGCGAAAGACCAGCTTCAATGTATCGGCCTCATAAACCATGCGGGGATGCCGCCTGATTTGCTCCGCAAGCATCGTGACAAGGATAATCCCCGTGTCACGGTGTGGGAGTTCCGCAATCAGGGTATTCCGCTGCAAGAATGGGAGAAGAAACGCCCAGCCATCGAAACGGCGCTGGGGCTTATCATTGTCAAGCTGGCCTATGCCAAGGGCAAAAGCCGAGTACTGGTTTACGCTGTCCCTGCGGGGGACGATTTGCCGGAAGTTCTAAAGTGGGAGGACAGCTACCTATCGTCAAAGAGTTTTGTGCTGGTGCTGGGCGAAAGCTATACCGGCCCTGTGACAGTCAACCTCGCCCACATCCCCCACATTCTGTTGGGCGGGTCTACCGGCAGCGGCAAAAGCGTTCTGCTCAAGCTGCTGCTTATGCAGGCACTTCACAAGGACGCAGAGGTCTACATTGCCGACTTCAAAGGCGGCGTGGACTACCCGAAAGTCTGGCACGAAAAATGCCGGATGTGCTTCACAGAGGAAGATCTGCTCTACACCTTAAATCAGCTTGTGGCGGTATTGGAATACCGAAAAAAAGCGCTTAAGGAATTGGGTTCCCCCAATATTGACGCATACAACGAAACGACAGAAAACAAACTGCCACGGCTGATATTCGCCTGTGACGAGGTGGCGGAGCTGCTGGACAGGACGGGCCGGGGCAAGGAGGACAAGGAACGGCTGGCCCAGATTGAAAACAAGCTCGCCACCCTCGCCCGCCTGGGCCGCGCCTTTGGTATCCATCTGATACTCGCCACCCAGCGCCCGGACGCAACGATTATTCCCGGCCAGATCAGAAACAACATGGATTTCCGGGTGTGCGGCAGAGCGGATAATGTCCTCTCTCAAATTATCCTGGACAACACCAGCGCCGCCGAGCAGATACCAAAAGACGCGAGGGGCCGCTTCATCACCGGGGATGGGACGGTGTTCCAAGGCTACCTGTTCGACGAGGGGCAGCTTTAAGACTGGGGGCGACCCTATGGCGAGAAAGAAGAAGGTCAACGACTACGGCACTGGGATACCCTACCATGAAGTGGAGGCTCTGGCCCGTGTCCTGCTCCCGGAGATACAGGCGTTTTTCGAGAGTGAGGAAGGACAGCGGGAGTTTGCCGAGTGGAAAGCACAGCAGAAAAAGGACAAGGCAAAACAGAGATAGCACAACAGGCGGGAACATCATTGAGATGTTCCTGCCTTAACTCAACTCATATATCTGCCAGAGAAAAAGAATCCATGGAACTTTTCAAGAGATTATATATTTCTTCTTTACTTAAATCCTCCAGGTGTTGACATTCTATCCATAGGATACTTGCTTCCTTCTTTTGTAAGTCTGCATAATACTGCTCCGCAAGTTTACCATAGGTATCTTCAGTAATATAATTTCCATACATATCCCAATGATCTACGCTGGTATAATTGCCATGATATACAGTCTTTTTGCACCCTAAAAGAATGCCCGTTGCTTCTCCGCCAGAAGAAATACCTGGTATTTCGCCACATCGCAGAGAAAATGACCGCTGAGTAGTAAATGCCCCTCTCCAGTCGTCAGGATTGTTAATCGACCCCTCATAAATATAGTAATACACATCTTTATTTTCATCATAATAGACGGGATAAGTCTGCGGTACACCACTCATTTCCTGGTGAGGCATAAGGAGCGGAGATTCCATAAGCAATCCTCCGTGGGATAGGGCTTCTAATGTAGCCAAGGCCTCACTGGATGTACCGTTGCATACTTCTGAAAAATGCGGGTGAATAGGGTCTATTTCATAAATGGATGTAGATGTGTAATGGCCTGTCCCGTGACATTCAGAAGATATTATCTCTAGGTTCCCATCTTGATCCAAGTCTGTGACTGCATAGCCCCACCAATCCTGCTCCTCCTTAACCTGCCAGTCCGTATAGTATTCGGTGAAAGCCGCCAACTGTTTTTCTGCCTCTGTTTGTGGATTCAGTTCGTCAGACTGTGGTGTATAAGCGGAAATGGACACATCCAAAACAGGAATAGCATTTTCGTCAAAGATACCAGTATCCCCCACATCATAATAGATAATAATTTGCTCATTTCCACGAATGTATATATCACCAAATAAACCGGAAAGGCATGAATCCGGTTCACCAAAAGAACGAAGAATATCCTCGCGTTTAGTGCCGACTTCTATACTTTCAAAATCGGTAGATGTTTCTGGAAGGTTTTTATTTTCAGGAACAGGAGAGCTATTACACGCAGTCAATATAAAAGCACATGAAATCAATATAAATATAATACAGTGTCTTTTCATGTCATGTCCTCCTTGGATTGTCTTTGGTGAAACAAGTATAGCATATATCGTTATTATCATTTATTAAGATATTATGAATTTGGGTGGATGAATAGAAGATAGACAAGGGCGGAAATCAGTTCCCGCCCTTGTCCATCAAAGAATGTTCTCAATAGAAATGATAAATTCGAACACATTACCCACCTGGATAATGTAGTTCGGATTATCATTGTTTGGTCCGAGATGGGAGACTCGAACTCCCGACATCTTGCTCCCAAAGCAAGCGCGCTACCAACTGCGCTAATCCCGGATTTTTGGTTATTGAGTTTTGCTCCAGATGTGGTCAAACATGTGGTCAGGCGTTTTTTTTGACCACCTCGACTTGCGGGGGAAGTGTCTGTATCGCAGGCGTATTAAGGGATTGCGGACACGGTATTTTCCGGCTTGAAGGGGGAGCGATCCGCTCCCAAAGCAAGCGCGCTACCAACTGCGCTAATCCCGGATATGAAATTCAGACTGATCCGACGGCCGGATGTTCTAACTCAGGAGTGTGTTTGCAAGTGGCTACGCCACAGAATCTGACCGCAGTACATGTGGCTTGCCGCAAAAGGACGGAATGCAGACGAAAGACTATCCTCTATTTTACTGAAATCTGCCGCAAAGTCAAGTCCTATATAGAAGAAGCCCCGTGCCCTTATGGGCACGGGGCATTGATCTTAGCAACCGCAGCCGCTATTGCAGCCACAGCCGTTGTTGCAGCCGCCCCAACCGCCGCTGCCGCAGCAGCACCAGATGATGATCAGCAGAATGATGATCCAGCAGCAGTTCCCGCCGCCTCCGCAACCGTTATTACAGCACATATCGGAACCTCCTATGAGATCGAGATGTAGACCGTTCATGCGGTCTCAATCCATAGTATGTGCCCCGGTGAAGAAGGTGCGGAATTTTTTAGAGGCGCTCACTCTTGACCAGCTTCCACGAGCCGCGCCACTCGTCTCTGGTAAAAACGCCCAAGTCCATCAAGCGGTCGGCCAGAGACTGGCTGCCGTCAGGCAGGTCAGCCTCCAAGGCGTAATAGGAGATGTACACAAGCTGCGCCCGCAGGAAGGCGGCGCTTTGCAGCATGGCAGCGTCACCGTCGGTCAGGACACCGGCGTTCACGGCCCGGAGCAGGGTATCGGACAGATTCTTGTTGGCAGCGGAACTGTATCCCATGGCGCGGAGCACGAATTCCGTGTACTGATAGGCGTTGACAGCCCCGGCGGGCTTGAAGGACGTGGCTGTGTAACCGTTCGTATAGCCCTTTTCATAGGCGTAGCCCACATAATGCTCCGCCTGAGAACCTTTCTCAATGTCCTTGAATGGCGTAGTTCCAGACCAGGCCAGCGCCTGCTCATCCTCACCCAAGACCCGGATGAACATGATGAGGGCCTGAAGGCGGGTGGGGGCAGCCTCCAGATCAAAGCCCTCGCCGTAGCCAGTGAAAGTGCCCTTGAACAGATGCAGGGACTTCAGGGTGGCGGCCATGGCGTTGTAGTCCGGCCGGTCGGAATAGGAGAAGGCGTACTGCCCCTGATAGTCCACCACTGCGGTTTCGGAGGTGACGGTATAGGCGGCGGTGGTGTCCTCGGCGGTTAGATAGCGGTGGTTGGCGGTGAGATTCGTACCGCTGGGAACCACAGCTCCGGTGGTAACATCCACCACAGCGCCGGATTCATAGGTCACGCGCCCGCGGCCGGCCAGCAGCAGAACGCCGGTGCCTGTGACGCCGTGAAACGTGTCACCCTCCTTGAGGCGGGTCTCCTGCCAGGTGGCAGCTGCCTCGCCTACCTCACCGTTTTCCAGACGTTCAGCCAGATCTTTGTCCGACTGCTCCAATGCCTGATCGATTTTTTTCTCTGCACGTTGGGAAAATTCGCCGTTCAAGTAAGAAAGAGATGCCAGCGGATCTCCCGCGTTCCCGGCGGCGCCGACCCAGACGGCAGAGGCCAGAAGCACGCATACGGATAGGAACAGGACCAGCTTTTTCATGGGGAGTTCCTTTCTCAGTGATTGGCGATGCGGTAACTCAGGGTCAGAAGGCTGTCGGCAAAGTGAATGTTTTCAAACTGAACATCCGGATTGGGGCTGGACAGCTCCACATTGGTAAAGTTCCAGAAGCCCCGGATCCCAAGGTCGATCAACCGGTTGGCGGTAGCCTGTGCCACAGCCTGAGGAATGGTCAGAACAACAACGTCCACGGCGTGGCGCTTGATGTAGGACTCCAACTCATCGGTCGAATAAACGGGGATGCCGTTGATCTGTGTATCGATCACATCGGGAGAGACGTCAAAGGAGGCGTCCACGGTGAAGCCGGTGTTTTCAAAGGGGAAGTTGTTCAGCAATGCGCGGCCCAGGTTGCCGACACCGATCATGATGAGATGGTGATCGTTGTCCACGCCCAGAATGTGACCGATCTCGGAGCGAAGTTCTTCAACGTTGTATCCATATCCCTGCTGGCCAAACTCACCGAAACAACTGAAATCCTGACGGATCTGAGAAGCGGTAATATTCATTTCCTGCCCCAGAGAGTGGGAGGAGGTGCGGACAATGCCACGGTGATAAAGATCGGTCAGCTGCCGGTAATACCGGGGAAGCCGGCGAATGACGGCGTCCGAGATATTTTCTTTTTTCATGATTTGATCCACCTGCTTTGAAAAAATATGTTATCACTATTTTAAAATAAAATGCCGGACTTGTCAAATTTTTTAACAATCTTTGCAGGGATAAAAATTTTTGCAAAGAAAGGCTTTACATGACCGGAAAAATCTGTTATACTATCGAGCGACATGTGAGTGGAATATCTCTTGCCGGAACAATCAAATATGCGCCCGTAGCTCAGTTGGATAGAGCGTTAGACTCCGACATTTCAGGCGTCTCCAGTTGAGATATGGTGCAAAGCCTTGCCGCCCATGCGTTTGCGGGAATGGCAGAGAAAAAATAGTTAGTTGTTGACTACTATTTGACTACTATCGCAAAAACCCACAACCAAATATGTGCCCGTAGCTCAGTTGGATAGAGCGTTAGACTCCGACTCTAAAGGCCGCTGGTTCGAATCCAGTCGGGCATACCAAAAAGGATGATTTCTTATGAAATCATCCTTTTTTATTCGTGGGTGAGCGTTTTGCAAGTTGGGATCAACTGTCCTGCTCCGCAGGATGGCAGATGTGTTCTTCTTCCTCTAACTCGAAGGAATAGAGTCCATCTGCCTCCAACTCCTTTGCCATGCCCCACGCCAGCTTGAAGCCTGCTGTGAAACTTATCAGCTTGGATTCAACCAGCAACGCGTTTTGCGCGTCCAGCAGCCGCAGCAGTTTTTTTCGCTCTGCGGCGTCCATGCCCCGCCGCAGTTCCTTCTGGGCGTATTCAATCTGCGCGGCCAACTCTGGATACTCTTGGCGGTCGAAACGCTTTTGCAGAGCCTTCATGTAGTCGTACATTGCGGCACCTCCTTTTTGGCAACCACAACACATACCACGACTCCATGCGCAAAGCTACTGCAATTTTCCAATGTGCTGATCATATTCATATCTCCAATATCCCCTGCAATCCCGCGCTGGCAGCTTTTTTGTTCTTATCGAAGGCATGGGTATAGATGTCCAGCGTGGTGGAGGGCTGGCTGTGGCCGAGGATGCCCGCCACCGTTGCCACATCCGTGCCGCCCGCGATCATCAGACTGGCGGCGGTGTGCCGGAGGGAATGGACGTTCAGCTCCTGCGGCAAGCCGTTCTTCTTGAGGATCAGCTTGAAGCGGTAGGTGAAGGTGGTGGGCGTCATGGGGAGCTGCGCTCCCTGACGGCGGAACAGGAAGTCATCGGTGGTCAGTTTTCTCTGGTCATAGGTTTCGGTGATGTATGCGCATTCCTGCCGGTACTCCCGCAGAAGACTTTCCATCTCAGCGGAGAAGTACATATAGCGGTTGCCCGCGTGGGTCTTGGGTTCCTTGACGAAGATTTCTTCGTCTGTCACCTTGACCGCGTTGCGGCAGATGTGGATGGAACGCTGCTCCCAATCAATGTCGCACCACTTTAGTCCGCAGCACTCGCCCCGCCGCATTCCTGTGGCGATGATGAGCTTGAAGTAGGTTTCGTACTTGATGCTCTCGTCCTCCAGCGCGGCGATGATCTTCTGCGCCGTTTCCTCGTCCGCAATCTTTTTCTCACATTTGCGCCCGGCGTAGCGGTAGGTGCGCCACGCCGGATTATGCGAAAGAAAGCCACCCTCCACGGCATCAGAGAGGATGCTGCACAGCGTAGCGTGCACGCCCTCAATGGTGTACTCGGAGAGCGGCTTTTTCGTGTCGGGACTGATGACTTTTCGCAGTTCTGCGTAGAAATTTCGGAAGTGCTCCGGCCGCAGCTCGGTGAGCTTGTAGTGACCCAGCGCCGGGAGAATACGCTCGATGTCCTGCCGGTCACGGCGGATGGTGGACTTGGCCAGCTTGCCAGGCGCGATGTCCGTCAGCCACAGGTCGATGTATTTTGCCAGCGTGAGCTGCTGGACGGGCTGCGGCGTGTGGCGGCAGTCTCGCTCGAAGAGGACTGCCTGCTCGTTGAGCCACTTTTCGACCTGCCTGGGCGTCAGCTCCTCCGGTGGGTGGACGGTTTTCTGCTGGGGCTTGATGCGCTTGCCGTTGTAGTCATAGCCCATGGAGACCACGATGAGATAGCTGCTGCCACGCTTGCGGATGCTTGCCATAAAAATGACCTCTCTTTCATTTGACCTCGGTACAGTTGAGGCTTATTTTGCAAGCACAACATACCGCAAGCACGGCGGCAAAGCTATCCTTAATTTTGAGGAAAAATGATTTTCTACGAAAGCAACAATCATGCGCTGTGCCGCTTCGGAGAACAGGCGGCGAGATTGAAAATCTGTCCGCCGTCCGGACGGAGCATGGTGAGCATGGAGCCTGCCGCCTGCTCCTTCTGCGCCTGCTGGGGGTGGCAGTAGGTGCGCTCTAAGAAACCGGTGTCCGCGTGCCCCACGAGGTCTGCCACCGTCTGCTTGTCCACGCCGCAGTGCAGCAGCGAGGTCACGAAGTAGTGCCGCAGGGTGTGAAGGTGGTACTCCCGCGGAAAGCCGATGGCGGCATAGATCTTCCGCAGCCGCTTGGTGAAGGTGTCCGGGTGGATGAGTTGCCCCTGCTCATCAGTGAAGAGGTAGGGGCTGAGCCTGCGGCGCTGCTTGTCCGCCTCCATCTGCTTGCGGCGCTTGTAGGCGAGGAGGATGCCCCGCAGGTCAGAGGAGAGATAGACTTCACGGCTCTTGCCGTTTTTGGTGCTGCCTTCCACGATGCCCTTGCCGGGGACGCTGCTACGGGAGCGGCTGACGGTGAGCAGCAGACCGTTTTGCGTGCCGGTGAAGTCCGACCATTGCAGAGCGCACAGCTCGCCCCGACGGCAGCCGGTGTACATGGAGAGCAGATAGAACAGGAGGTAGTGCCGCGGCTCCTTTGCCAGCGCGTCCAGCAGCTTTTCCACCTCGCTTCGCGTGGGGATGCGCTGCACCGTGCGCCGCGGTATGGGGAGGTCTAACATCCGCGCGGGATTCTTCTCGATGATCTCGTTGCGCTTGGCGTCGCTGAGCACGGCGGAGACCACGGAGAGGTATCGCTGCGCGGTGGATTCGTTGATGAGCTTTCCGTGGTGCTTGCGCTTGCGCAGCGCGGAGAGCATATTTTCCAGCGCCATCGGTCGGAGCTTGTTGAGGCGGATGCCGCCGATCATGGGATACACCACCTCCAGCATTCGCCGGTATGCGGCGATGGTGCTGGGGGCGTATTTCGTCTGCCGCTTCAGCCAGCGGGACGCGAATTCCTCAAAGGTCATCTCGCCATCCTCAGCGTAGCCGGTCTTGAAGCTGCGCTCCAGCTCCTCGGCGGCGTGGGCAACATACTGCCCGATGCCGCGCCTGGGGACACCGGGCGGGATCTGAATCGTCTTTGCCTTGCTGATTTTTTTGCCGTTGGGCCGGTAACCGTTGCTGATGTAAGTTTTCAGGATAGTTGAGAAATATAGGCCGGTCAAAGGGTTTGATATGAAATATCCCGAAAAAACACGGGAACTGGCCTAAAATCAAGGGATTTCAACGATAAACAAGTGCAAAACCGAGGAAGAAATTGTAGTCCTGTGAAAATGGGATTGCAATTTCTTTTTTTATTTTTTTTATCCTCACCAGGCGTATGGCGGACGGATCGGGCGGGGGTTTTAAGAGGCCCTTTTAAGAGCGTTTAAGAGGACACGGCAGCAGGCACGACGAGAGGGCGAAATCCTTGCACGGCGGGGGTTTGCGGGGTTTTAAGAAAACAAAAAAGACCTTTTAAGCGGGGCGCGCGCTGGGCGGCTTTTCCCCTGCTTGAAAGGTCTTTTTTTCCTTTGAAAGAAGGCCGCCCCCCGCAACTACCCGCGCAACCAAGACCAGCAGGGGCGCAACCAGCTGAAAACCCGCTATTTTCGGGGGTTTTGGCACTTTGGGGCATGGGCATAAGGCGCAAGCATGAGTGCGGGCAGTTGCGCCCCCCTTCCTCCATTTAAAAGATTTTTAAATGGTCTTTTGGAACGGCGCACATCTAACGAAATCCGTGATTTTCTCACAAAACGGTCACAGGCCGGAGGCCGCGTAGTAGGATCATCCCATAGGGTACAAGGGTAGCGCAAAGAGCCAAAAATAAAGACTCACTCCTGTGTTTCAGTGTCGGATGGTTTCCGCCCAGACCAACGCAGCACAGCAGGAGCCATATCATGGAACAGCCTCAATGCACCTCGCCGCTGTACATCGTCCTTCTGCTTCAAGGTATGGCACAATTCCACCAGCACATCAAAGACGAGTTTTTGTTCTTCGTCCGACACCTCGCGCAAGGCCAGCTCCGTTTCACTAACAAGGGTGTGAACGCTATCTCGGATAGCATCCATGATCTCTGGATCATCCCAAGCATATTCCGGCATTCTCTCGGTACTTTCGCCGCGAAGATATGCTCCACTAACACAAAAAAACTGTTCTAAAATAGCCATGTTTTTTGCATTTGGCTCACGGCCTGAGTTTTCATAGTTAATGATTGTTCTAACTGGAATGCCGGTCTTATCCGCGAGGGCCTGTTGTGTCAGTTTCATTTCTTTGCGGAGAGTACGGATGTTTTCACCTATGGTCAAATCAAACACCTCCCTCAGAAGTATAGCATTACCTACCTGATCCGGCAACAGAAACATGGAAAATCCGCTTGACTTACCTACATAGGTATGCTATATTATCATTAAAAGTTACCTACATAGGTAATAGAAAGGAGGGCATACAATTGTTTGTTCCCAAAGTCAGCGAAATCAAACGCCGCCGTATAGAGGCTGGATACAGTTGCCAGGGGCTTTCCTTATTGGCTGGTTTACCTAAAAATGCAATCCTTCGTATTGAGCGAGATCAGGCCAGCTACACATATCCCATCCGGGCCAGAGCCATTGCAGAAGCCCTGCACTGCAAGGTTGAGGATATATTCACCATTACGGATGGCGAAGGCGGAGCAATACGATGAATATCACTAAATGGGCATTTGGTACGGCACCTCTAAAAAAAGAAACTCATTTGAAAAATATAGGTGCTATCGAAAATGTGAGTAAATTCCTGGATAACTTAGATGTCCCTACGGATGGTCTGCTTATGAGTATTAGCTGGGTAAAGGGAATGTTCAGCCGGATTATTCGCCAGGATCAATGGGACTGGATGACAATTGCAGTTTACATGAATTATCCATGTCGCATGGAATGCCGTCGCATTGTAGGTGCGCTTTGCAATTTGAAGAGCAGTATCAAAAAGGATGATAAAACTGCTATTCAAAAGGCAAGAGAACAACTAAATAATTCTGGTATCGTACATCGGTTTAAATTTTATAAAACCTATAACCCCTCTAAAGGCCGTAATGGGCAGTACATCTACATCCTATCAAGGAGAGAAGAGCCTGATGTGCTAAAGATCGGCATGACCACCAGAGATGTTCTGATCAGGCTAAAGGAAATCAACTCTTCCACTGGAATGTTATTTCCTCTTGGGGCAAGAAATGTCTTTGCTGTTACCGATGCCGCCACAGCTGAAAAATCTGTGCATCGGCTTTTGAAAGATTTTCGTATTCGAGAAGATCGGGAGTTCTTTAAAATATCCTTCAAAACCGCTTGTGAGCAGATTGAAAAACATCTGTTAGATGAAGGATTGATGGTTTAAGTATCAAGAAGTATGGGAGGAGGTGGTCAAGTTGGAGGCCATGCTAAATGTCAAAGAGCTGGCAGAGCTGAAGGGGTGCAGTCCACAGTGGATTCGCAAGCAAGCCCTGAATGGAAAACTGATGGGACAGAAACGAACGAATGCGGACGGTTCCCCGGAGTGGGTTTTCCCCATCAGTACGCTGGAACCCCACCTGCAGCAGAAGTATTTTGACGGGCTGAAGCTGACCCCCTCGCCGGAGGTGGCGCAGGCCCTGACCAAGGGGATTAAGTCACTGGACAGCTACACCGCCGAGGAGCGGGAGGAGATCGCCTTCTGGCTCCGGCTGGTGAAGCAGTGGCAGGGCTACCGGAACAAGCCGGGGGCCAACAAGACCGAGGTGGACGCAAACTTCGTACAGTGGTGCAAGCTGGAATATCCAGAGCGGGCCATTTCCGTGGATACCCTATACCGCCGCTGGAACGCGGTGCGGGATAACGACCTGGACGGCCTGATCGACAAGCGTGGCAAGTGGAAGAAGGGCCGGAGCAGCATACCGGATCCCATGTGGCAGGCATTCCTATACTTCTATCTGGATGAGCGGCAGCACCCCCTGAAAAAGTGCTATGAGTACACCAAGCTGGAGATGCAAACGAGCTTCCCGGAGCTGGTGGGGGATATGCCGAGCTACACGACCTTCTACCGCAGGGCGCAGGCCGACATCCCGGAGCCGCTGAAGGTGCTGGGCCGTGAGGGTGAGAAAGCCTTCCGCGACCGCTGCGCCCCGTATATCCGGCGCATCTACGACGAGATGCGGAGCAACGAGTGGTGGATCGCCGACAACCACACCTTCGACATCATCACCGAGGGCGAGAACGGCCAGCGCCACCGGCTGTACCTGACAGCCTTCTTCGACGCCCGGTCGGGCATCTTTACCGGGTGCTATGTCACCAACGCCCCCAGCAGCCAGTCCACTCTGATCGCGCTGCGGCGTGGCATCCTGAAATACGGCATCCCGGAGAACATCTATGTGGACAATGGCCGCGAGTTCCTAACCTACGATGTGGGCGGCCTGGGCCACCGCAAAAAGAAGCCGAAGGACGGCCAGGAGCGGTTTGAACCGCCCCCGGTATTCGAGCGGCTGGGCATTCACATGACAAACGCCATTGTGCGGAACGCAAAAGCGAAGATCATCGAGCGGCGCTTCCGGGATGTGAAAGACCACCTCTCCCGTCTGTTCGATACCTTCACCGGCGGCAATGTGCTGGAGAAGCCGGAGAGCCTGAAGTTCATCCTAAAGGATGGCAGGATCCCGCTGGATTCCACCCTGGTGGAAACGGTGGAGGAGCTGCTGGACTGGTACTTCAACCAGCAGCCCTACGGCGGCGCGGTGGCCAAAGACCACGGCAAGCCCCGCCAGCAGGTCTACAACGAGAATCTGCACACCAAGCGGGTGGCCAGCGCCGAGGATTTGAACCTGATGCTGATGCGGAGCAGCCGGGCACAGAAGGTCACGCGCCGGGGCGTACACCTGGACATCGCGGGCCAGCGCATCGACTACTGGAACGACGAGCTGGTGTTCAATTACCTGGGCCAGCAGGTCTATTACCGCTACGACCCGGACGATCTGAGCGAGGTGCGGGTGTACGACCTGCAAGACCGCTTCATTATGAGCGTCCCCGCCGACAGCACGGCGGTGCTGACCTACGGGGCCAGCAAGGAGGAAGTCAAGGAGGCCATGGCCAAGGTGCGGCGCATGGAGCGCATCACCAAGGAGGCCAAGAAGGTCAGCACCTTCCCGGCCTTCGGGCGGCATACGGCGCTGGAGCTGGTTATGGAGGCCGCCCACGAGAGCAAGGTCGCCCGGATCGTCCCCGCTGCATCCCCGAAGGTATTGGAGCTGCAGCGGCCTGATGAGGAGCCATTGCTGAAGGCGGTGGCTGGTGGCCCGGATCTGGATACGATGAACCGAAACGCAATGAAACGAAATGGAGGAGCCGAGCATGAGTAAGGAATATAACAGCGCACTGCAGGCACGGGTGGAGCAGTTCCTGAAGGAAAAGAACATCAGCCAGGCCAAGGCTGCCCCACTCATGGGGATCAGCCAGACGGCACTGAGCCAGTACCGCCGCAGTATGTACGACAACGGCGACATCGCTGCCCTGGAGAGCAAGCTGGAGGAGTTCTTCCGCACTCAGGAAGAGCAGGAGGTCAACACCGAGAAAGCCCTGCCCTACCAGTTTCTTGGCGGCACCGAACATTCTGGCAGCTGCACCTGCAGCGAGTTGAATGGACGGGTGTTCCGAGTGGATGAAGCGGAGCCGGGCGTGAATCTGCCGCCCATCCACCCCAACTGTCTGTGTATCATCCGGGCGTATTTCAAGAAGAGCGTCTTTGCCAAACGCGAGGGCAATCCTCTGGATGGCAATATCAAATTTGAGGAATGGAAGAAAAAATATGCTTCCTGAACGCGGGCGCGGCCCGCCTGTAAACCAGGTAAAAATGCCTTTTGAGGGGCGTTTTTATATTCTACTTTTACACGACTACACAAGGAGGAATTGACGATGGCAGAAACCACGACCACCACCGGCACCGCCCCTGCCGCAGGCGGCGAGGGGCAGACCCCCCAGCAGACCAATCCGCAGCCCACAGCGCCTACCGCAGAGCAGCGCACGGCCTTCCAGAAGTTTTGGGACTCCCTCTTCGGCGGCAAGGAGGAACCGGCCCCCGGCTCTGGCGAGGGCACCAAGAAGGATGGCGACCCGGCGTCCAAGGAGGGCGAGGGCACCAAGCAGGAACCCCAGGACAGCAAGAGCTATTCCGAGGCTGAACTGAACGCCAAGATTGCGGAGGCCAAGGCCGCATGGGAGGCTGAACAGCAGGAGAAGCAGCGGTTAGCCAAGCTGTCTCCGGAGGAGCGGGCCAAGGCCGAGGGTGAGGCCCAGGCGCAGGAGCTGACCAAGTTGCGCACGGAGCTGCTGCAGCGTGACCTGAAGGACGCGGCAGTGAAGAAGCTGACCGACGAGGGCTTCCCCGTGGGGCTGGCCGACCTGCTGACCTACACGGACAAGGAGAGCATGGAAAAGAGCCTGCAGCAGACCCAGGAGGTATTCAAGAGCGCGCTGGAGGCCGCTGTGAAGGAGCGCCTGCGGGGTAAGACCCCGGAGGGGCTTGGCGGCGGGGCCAAGGTGGAGAACACCATGAAAGACCAGATTGCGCAGAGCATCAGAGGAGGCATGATGTAATATGGCCAATGTATTTGAATATGCGAGTGTATTCCAGAGCGAGCTGGACAAGGCCGCTGTTGAGCAGGCCACTTCCGGCTGGATGGAGCTGAACGACAAGCTTGTGCGCTACAACGGCGGCGCAGAGGTGAAGATCCCCAACATGGACATGGACGGTCTGGCCGACTATGACCGTGACAAGGGTTTTGTGGAGGGGTCGGTCAACCTGAAGTGGGAAACCAAGGAGATGACCCAGGACAGAGGACGCCAGTTCACCTTCGACGAGAACGAGGTTAACGAGACCAACTTCGTGGTGACCGCAGCCCAGGTCATGGGCGAGTTCCAGCGCACCAAGGTGATCCCGGAGATCGACGCATACCGCTACAGCAAGATCGCCAGCCTGTGCATCGCCAAGGAGCGGGCGGGCTATGAGTACACTCCTACGGAGAGTGACATCCTGCAGAAGCTCTACTATGACATTGCGGCGGTGCAGGATGTGGTGGGCGATGAGACCCCGCTGGTGATCACGATGGCCCGCCCCGTGGCGGCCATCTTCGATATGTCCAGCACCCTGTCCAAGAGCCTGAGCGTGATGGACTTCAAGCAGGGCGATGTAACGGTGAAGGTGAAGAGCCTGAACGGAGAGCATCCTATCCTGCGTGTGGGCAGCAGTCGTATGAAAACCAGTTATATCTTCAACGACGGAACCACGGGCGGTCAGGAGAAGGGCGGCTTTACAGCTGCGGAGGATGCCCAGGACATCAACTGGATTATCTGCCCCCGCACGGCTCCCATTGCCGTATCCCGCACGGACAAGGTGCGGATCTTCGACCCGGAGACCTATCAGAAGAAGCGGGCCTGGGCGACGGATTACCGCAAGTACCATGACCTGTGGGTGCCGGACAACAAGCTGACGGCTATGTGGGTGAACATCAAGCAGGCCAAGGCTGGCGTTGGCGGCTAAGAGGAGGGCTTATCATGATTACTCTGAAAAGACTGAATGAAGTCCGGCAGGTGGCCAGCGAGGAGCAGGCCGCCAAGCTGGAGAAGAAGGGCTTCATCCGGATCGGCGGCTCCGCCGAGGCGGAGAGCCGCCCGGTGACGAAGGCCGACCTGGAGAAGCTGGGCAACTCCCTGTTTGACCGGCTGAAGGCGGAGAGCAAGGGCAGCATGAAGAAGAGCGGCAAGTCCAAGGAGGAACCGGATGGATCAGGAACTGGTGAGCCGGATAGCGGCGACGGCGAAAAGTGACCTGCAGCTGCCGGATGAGCAGCTGCCCACCATCGAGCGGTATGTGAAGCGGGCCATCAGCCGCATCCTGGTATTCTGCGGGCGGGAGGACTTCCCTCCCCCGCTGGAGGATGTGGCGGCACAGATTGTGGAGGATATGCTCCGGGCCGACCAGGTGGCCCCATCGGAGAACGATGTGGCCAGCGTCACGCGGGGCGACACCAGCATCAGCTACCGGGACAAGGCCAACAGTCTGAAGGAAACGGTGGCTTTTGTGAAGAACTATGAGAGCCAGCTCATCCCCTTCAAGCGGATGAAGCTGCCGAAGGACTGCCCCACATGACGGAAGCCGACATCCTGGCGCTGACCTATCAGGACAGCTGCTGGGTGTACCGTCCGCAGAAAACGACTCTGCCCTCCGGGGAGAGCGTGTTCCAGAAGGGGCTGGACGGCAGGCAGGTATATGAAAATATACCCTGCGCCCTCTCCAGCCCCTCCGGGGGCAAGCTGGGGAAAAAGGAACCTACCGCCAGCATTGACACCGACTTCCTGCTCTTTGTCCGCCCGGAGGTGGAGATTGAGCCTGGGGACACGGTGAAGGTGATCCGGCTGGGCCGGGAGTACCTGACGGAGGCCGGGCTTGCGGATCGGCAGCCCTCCCACAACAATGTGCCGCTGAAGCTGGCGAAGGCGAAAGCATGAGCCGGACAGAATACCGCTTCGATGGCCTCGACGCGCTGGAGCAGCAGCTCTCCCGCATGATCGAGGAGGAATATCCCGCTGAGTTTCGGGCGATGGTCATTCAGATCGCCCATGAGCTGCAAGGCAAGGTCAAGGAAAAGACCCCACACAAGACGGGCCGCCTTCAGGACAGTTGGAAGGTCGGCCCGATTATCAAAAAGGGCGACACCTATTATATTGAGGTCTACACCAATGTGGAGTATGCAGAGCCGGTGGAATATGGCCACCGGACACGGTGTGGGCGCGGCTTCGTGCCGGGCAAGCACATGATGGAGCTGTCTCTGGAGGAGCTGAACCAGGCCCTGCCCGGTTTCCTGCGTGAATGGCTCAGCGACTTCATCAGCACCCATGACCTGTGAGGAGGGAGAGCATGGCCACCACCATTTACGAAGCCATCCGCAGTAGCCTGATTGCTCTGCTGAAGGGACGCTGGCCTGCCTTCGATGTGTTCGGCGAGGGGATCGACAAGACGCAGGAGGCAGGCCAGACAGAGCTGGAGGACTATATCTATCTGGACATCATCCCCTCCGGAAACCAGCCTGCAGGGCGGGGCTACACAGACCGCAGCATCCTGGTGGACGCCGCGATCCACACCAAGGGCGAGAGCAATCTGGAGTACCTGCAGATCAGCCAGGAGCTGGACGATCTGCTGCGCCCAGTATTCCGATTTACCGACAAAGGCGAGGCCAGGGCGGTGACCATTCCCGACCTGGCCTTCAATATTGTGGATAAGGTACTCCACGCTACCTTCACGCTGGCTTTCCGCGACAGCATTGAGGAGCCGGAGGCCCCGCCGCTCATGGCGGAGCTGGAGTCCAATATCCGAACCAACCGAAAGGAGTGATTTTATGGGCTTGCCCGAAATCATCATTGAATTTAAGACCAAGGGCGTGACCGCTATCAAGCGTAGCGCACGAGGCATCGTAGCCATCGTTTTGAAGGATGACACCGAGGAGGGCCAGGCGCTGAACATCTACAAGAGCGTGCTGGATGTGGATCCCACCCACTTCACAGCTCGCAACTACGAGTACCTGAAGCTGGTCTATGAGGGTTCTCCCTCCAAAACCATTGTGTTGAAGGTAGGAACTGCGGTTGAGAACCTGAATCCGCAGCTGAAACAGCTGAACGACCTGAAGTGGAACTACTTGGTGATCCCTGGAATTACGGACGATGAAAAAACCACTGTGTCTGCCTGGATCAAGGAGGCGCGGGATGACCACCATAAGACCTTCAAGGCGGTGCTGCCCAACTGCACAGCTGACCATGAGGGCATTATCAATCTGACTACGGACAACATCACCAGCACCCTGGGTACCACCGCTTTTACCACCGCAGAGTACTGCTGTCGCATTGCTGGCGTGCTGGCGGGGCTGTCCCTGGCCCGGAGCTGCACCTACTTCGAGCTGTCCGACATTACCGCCGCAGATGTACCGGAGGATGCGGATGAACGCATCGACAACGGGGAGCTGGTCATCGTCTTTGACGGCGAGAAGTACAAGATTGGACGCGGCGTGAACAGCCTGACCTCCTTCACCCCGGAGCACGGCCAGGAATTCTCGAAGATCAAGATTATGGAGGGTGTTGACCTCTACCAGGATGACATCCGGGATACTTTCGAGAGCAGCTATGTGGGTAAGGCTGCATCCGCTGCAGCGGGGGCTGCAGAAGATGCAGATGAAAAGGCTACAGAAGCACTGGAAGCAGCACGCAATGCGGCACAGGTAGCAGCCCAGGCGGGGACAGACGCTTCCAATGCTCTGATTGCTGCGGATGCCGCACTGGAGGCTATTACGAAGCTGGCCCATACCATTGATGCAGTTCCCACTCAAAACGGCAGCTTGACCTATACCGGCTCGGCGCAAAGCCCAACCTGGAATAGCTATAACCCGGAAACCCTAACCCTGGGTGGACAGACCTCCGGCACCGATGCAGGAAGTTATACCGCCACCTTCACGCCGATGGAAGGTTACACTTGGGGCGATGGCACCAACACCACCAAAGAGGTCACCTGGACGATAGGCCGGGCTACCATCGCCAAGGCCCCCTCGCAGAGTGGGAACCTAACCTATACTGGCTCGGCACAAAGCCCCAGTTGGGCCGACTACAGCAGCACTCAACTGACCATCGGTGGAACGACTTCTGCCACCAATGCAGGCAGCCATACGGCGACCTTTACCCCCACCAGTAACTACCAGTGGAGCGACGGCACGGTCACAGCGCGCAGCGTGGCGTGGCAGATCCAGCGGGCGGCAATCTCTACAACACCGACGCAAAGTGGGAGCCTGACCTATACCGGCTCGGCACAAAGCCCTTCCTGGAGCAATTATGACAGCTCCAAATTGACCATCGGTGGCACAACCAGCGGCACCAATGCGGGCAGCTATAATGCAACCTTTACCCCGACGAGCAACTATCAGTGGAGTGACGGCGGCACTGGGGCCAAGACAGTCGCCTGGAAGATCGGCAAGGCGGCAGGCAGCTTATCGCTGAATAAGACCAGCATCACCCTGAACAAAAGCACTTCGGCCACCACCATCACCGTGACCAGGGCCGGTGACGGGGCGATCACCGCCACCTCCAGCAGCACCAGCGTTGCCACAGTGTCGGTTTCCGGCAACACGGTCACTGTAACCGGCAAAGCCTATGGCAGCGCCACGATCACCGTTAAAGTGGCAGAGGGTACAAACCACACGGCCCCAGCCAATAAGACCTGCACAGTGCAGGTGAACCTGTTCAATTCCACGCTTAACTCTAACAGCTGGGCAGCGATCAAGGCAGCCAGCGACGCCGACGAGGGTGCAAACTACTGGAGTGCTGGTGATACCAAAGCCATTACTATCAATGGCACGGTGGGTAATTTCACCTTCTCCAACCTTTCTATTAACGCATTCATTTTGGGGTTCAACCACAATTCCGGCAAAGAAGGTACGCATCGCATCCATTGGCAGCTGGGCAAAATCAGCGGTACGATGGTGGGGCTCTGTGATAATCAATACGGGAATAATGTAAATGGTGCTGGATATTTCCACATGAATGACAGCAACACGAATGTGGGAGGGTGGAAGGACTCCAGCATGAGAAAAACGCTGTTGGGCAATAGCAACAGTCCCACCAGCCCGCTGGCCAACAGCCTGATGGCTGCACTCCCCTCTGATTTGCGGGCTGTGATGAAGTCGGTGACGAAGTACACTGATAATGTCGGAAACGCAACAGGGAATGTAGCAGGAAATGTTACGGTGACCACGGACTATCTGTTCCTTCTTGCAGAATTTGAGGTGTTTGGAGCCAGGTACTATGCAAATGACTACGAAAGAAATAGCCAGCTCCAATATGACTATTATAAGGCAGGCAACAGCAAAATCGCTTATAAGCACACCGCTGTCGGGACAGCGGTGTGGTGGTGGCTCCGTTCCCCTCGTTACTACGACTACACTACCTTCTGCAATGTC
>OLGI01001091.1_pt1 | contig 24934 bp, 20 predicted proteins | sample 1605221 | NCBI WGS metagenome assembly OLGI01 (sample SAMEA3888915, study PRJEB22519) | human gut metagenome | biome: human gut; feature: human-associated habitat; material: faeces | place: Denmark | collected 2010 | reverse complement strand
ATGTCGCAAGCGACCGCGCTCGGCGCGAGAATGTGCCAAGGCACATTCTTTTTCAATATAATTTCCGGGATAAATTGACTTTTAAACATACCCCATCTATAATGAAACAAGCTGATATGGGCAGTGGGTGCCGCTGTTTGTGCCAGACCAGTCAGATTGCTCGGATTGGCGGGCATGGACAGGGGGTAAAAGGGAAACAGGTGCAAAACCTGTGCGATCTCGTCACTGTGAACCGGAGAGTGGCGCTGCAGATGCCATTGCGAAAGTGAGAAGGCGCGGCGTGCATGATGACCCGAAAGCCAGGAAACCTGCCGGCTGTCGTGAACATATCGGTTAAAACTATTTTTGTGCGAGTCACACAAGGAGGAAAACATGAGAAAAAACAAAAAAGCAGTTGTAAGTGCAGCGGCGGTTACGATGTCCGTATTGCTTGGAGCCTGCGGCGGCAGTACATCCAGCCAGGCAACCTCGACGGAGGCGGCTTCTGAGGCAGAGACCGAGGCAGCTGAGAGCGCCGATTCCGATCAGGAAGCGGCAGATAAGGTGGCAAAGCTGATCGATGACATCTATGTACAGGAGCGCACCGATGACACGGATGAGCAGTGCAAGGCAGCCAAAGAGGCATGGGATGCCCTGACTGACGAGCAGAAGGAACTGGTAGAAGGCGAGAACGCAGATCCAGATTATTTTGGTCGTGATACCGGCGACGCGAGCCTGGACGATCCGCGCAATCAGGATGAGATTGGCGACAAGGAGATCCTGGTAGTCAGCTTTGGTACTTCCTTCAACGACAGCCGTGTGAAAGATATCAAGAGTATCGAGGATTCCATCCAGGATGCATTCCCGGATTGGGCAGTCCGCCGTGCATTTACCGCACAGATCATTATCAACCACGTTGAGGCTCGTGACGGCGAGTGCATCGACAATATGGATCAGGCACTGGAGCGAGCCGTGGAGAACGGAGTTAAAGAGCTGGTTGTCCAGCCGACCCACCTCATGCACGGTGCTGAGTACGACGAGATGGTTGAGGCGCTCGAGAAGTATCAGGATAAATTCGAGCAGGTAGCTGTCGCAGAGCCGCTGTTAGGTGAGGTTGGTGACGATGCAGCCGTTATCAATGCAGATAAAGAGGCAGTTGCAAAAGCAGTTGTAGCAGAAGAAGCTTCGGAAGCTGGTTTTAAAGATGCAGCTGACGCAGCCGATCAGGGAACCGCATTCGTTCTGATGGGTCATGGTACCGCACACGTTGCAAAGGTAACCTACAGCCAGATGCAGACCCAGATGCAGAATCTTGGATATAGCAACGTATTTATCGGTACCGTAGAGGGCGAGCCGGAAGAGACTTCCTGTGAGTCTGTTATCGAGGCAGTGAAGGCAGCTGGTTATAAGAACGTCGTTCTTCGTCCGCTGATGGTAGTTGCAGGTGATCACGCAAACAACGATATGGCAGGCGATGATGATGATTCCTGGAAGAGCCAGTTTGAGGCATCAGGTGCGTTTGACAAGGTAGATACTCAGATTTCCGGTCTGGGCAGAATTAAAGCGGTAGAATCATTCTATGTTGCTCATACACGGACAGCCATTGAGTCTATTTCGGAATAATGTATATGAAAAAGAAATTAAATTTAGCGGCGCTTCTGCTTGCTGCCGCTCTTCTCGGAGCGTGCGGAGGACAGAAACAGGACGCAGCCGACACCATGGCGCAGACAGAGAGCGCAGAAACCGAGAATGCCGAACAGAAAAGCAGCATTGACCTTGCAGACGGCGTCTACACCGTCGATTTTAAGACGGACAGCAGTATGTTCAAGGTCAATGAATCGAAAAATGGAAAAGGTGTCCTGACGGTCAAGGATGGCGAGGCGACACTTCATATCAGCCTGACCTCGAAAAACATCGTGAATCTGTATCTGGGTACTGCGGACGAGGCAAAGGAAGATGAAGCCGGTTGGTTGCAGCCAACCGTAGACACGGTTACTTACAGCGACGGTCTGAGCGAGGAGGTCAACGGCTTCGATGTGCCGGTTCCGGCGCTCGGAGAAGAATTTGACCTGGCTCTGATTGGTAAGAAGGGCACCTGGTACGACCACAAAGTAAGGGTAGAAAATCCGGTTTCCGGAGAGGCAGAGGACGCGGAAGCGGCATCATCCGAGACGGAGAATAGCGATGATGCGGCAGATGCCCAGAAACCGGCAGGGCAGACTGCAGATGTGGCAGACGGCACTTATACCTGTGAGGTAACCCTGCAGGGAGGTTCCGGCAGAGCATCGGTGGACAGCCCGGCGACCATTATCGTCAAGGATGGAAAGGTGACTGCCGATATTGTCTGGAGCAGCCCGAACTATGAGTATATGCTGGTGGATGACGTGCAGTATGATCCGATCCAGACCGAGGGCAATTCCGAGTTCCAGATTCCGGTAACGCTGGATGAGGATGTGGCGGTCAGTGCCTTGACGGTGGCGATGAGCCAGCCGCATCTGATTGATTATACACTGCATTTTGACAGCGTGACGTTATCAGAAGTTACGAAATAAAAGTAGATAGAAATACCTGTCCAGGAAGAACCTCCCGGTCCTTTTGTACATATTTTGATTACAGAAGGATCCGGGAGGTTTATGTCTATGCGTATCTGTGAACTCAAACAGCGGGAAGTTATAAATGTAAAAGATTGCAAGCGCCTTGGTTTTGTGGGCGACGTCGATTTTGACATCAGCACGGGAAAAATGCTTGCGATCATCGTGCCGGGACCGGGCTGTGTCTGGGGCTTTCTGGGGCGGGAAAAAGAGTACATAATTCCATTCTGCGACATCTGCCAGATAGGGGATGACATTATTCTGGTGAGGCTGAAAGAAGAGAGAGAAAAGAAAGAATAAAGAAAGAATAGCGGAAAACTTCTGCTTGCAGAAGCGCACTTCCTGCGATATTATAATAAGTATGATATGTTATGAAAACCTGGCGGGGGCATATCAATAAAACCAGAAAAGGGGAAGAGCGATTGAAGTGTCCATTTTGCAACGCGGCTGACACGAAAGTAATCGATTCACGGCCTGCGGATGACAACAGTTCTATCAGACGCCGGAGACAGTGCGAGACTTGTGGAAAGCGTTTTACCACATATGAAAAACTTGAGACAATCCCTCTGATGGTTGTCAAAAAGGATAATACCCGGGAGATGTACGACCGGGCGAAGATAGAGGCAGGAATCCTGCATTCCTGCCACAAGCGCCCAGTCTCTCAGGGACAGATTTCGGCGTTGATCGACGATGTGGAAAACAATTTATTTAACCGGGAAGAACGGGAGATCTCGACCGCGGTGATCGGGGAACTTGTGATGGAGCGGTTAAAGGATCTGGATGTGGTTACCTATGTGCGGTTTGCATCGGTATACCGGGAGTTTAAAGACGTCGATACATTTATGGAGGAACTGCAGAAGATACAGCAGCGGAATGTGCCGTCGTATGAGTCTGGAAAGAACGGGGAAGAGACCAGATGATGGGAAATGCGTTTTATCCGGATGAATGGCTGGATTCTGCGTATGATATCCCGTATGAGCAGTTTTATCAGAAGGGAATGCGGGGTATCATATTTGATATTGACAATACGCTGGTGCCGCACGGTGCCCCGGCGGACGAGCGGGCAGTACAGCTGTTTGAACGTTTGCGGGCGATCGGGTTCCACACCTGTCTGCTCTCGAATAATAAGGAGGCGCGGGTCGCCCCGTTTGCCGGACAGGTAGGTTCGGATTATATTTACAAGGGCAGAAAACCGAAGCGCAGCGGATACAGGCAGGCGATGCGCCGGATGGGAACGGGCGAGCGCTCGACGATGTTTGTCGGGGATCAGCTCTTTACGGATGTGTACGGGGCGAGGCGGACAGGCATCTATTCGATTCTTGTAAAGCCGATCAATCCGAAGGAAGAGATCCAGATCGTGTTAAAGCGGTATCTGGAGAAAATTGTCCTGTGGTTCTATGTGAGAAGACAGGAAAAAAATAGCGGAAGTTTGTAGTTGGGTGTTTTTGAACGGTTTGAAAGAGCTTGCCAGGCGGCAGAACCGGATGCTGACAGGAGTGCCGGAAACGGTGGAAAATCAGTTGTTTTCAGAAAAAATATCGGCAATTTTAGAAAAATAAGGGGCGGAATTGACATGATGTGCCCTGTGTTTTCAAAAAAGTAGTTGAAAAAGAGGATTTTATAGTATAAAATAAAAAAGATAAAGCGAGTATTTTCAAGGAGGAGCATCATTTATGATATCAGCGGGCGATTTTAGAAACGGCATCACACTGGAGATTGATGGCAACGTATACCAGATCATGGAATTTCAGCACGTAAAACCGGGAAAGGGAGCTGCGTTCGTTCGTACTAAAATTAAGAACGTAATGAATGGCGGCGTTGTAGAGAAAACCTTCCGTCCGACCGAGAAGTTCCCGTCTGCCAGAATCGACAGAGTTGATATGCAGTATCTGTATTCCGATGGCGACTTATACAACTTCATGGATGTAAACACATATGAGCAGGTAGCTTTAAACCAGGAGACAATCGGCGACGCACTCAAGTTCGTAAAAGAGAACGAGATGTGCAAGATCTGTTCTTACAACGGCAAGGTATTCTCCGTAGAACCGCCGCTGTTCGTAGAGCTTGAGATCACAGATACAGAGCCGGGCTTCAAGGGCGATACTGCTACAGGCGCTACCAAACCGGCAGTTGTAGAGACTGGCGCTACTGTATATGTACCGTTATTCGTAAACCAGGGCGATAAGATCAAGATCGATACACGTACTGGTGAATATCTGTCCAGAGTCTAAGTTATAACATATACGTCAGAAAGGTCTTCACGATACCGTTTGTACCCTTGTGGGGAGGCAGTCGTGTCACTGACAGGTTTCTGACTGGAAACAGAGATTACTGTTTGTGGCAGGCATTTTCCTTTGCTGGTTATGCAGCGCATGAACAGTAGCAAGCAGAGAAACTGTTGTAAGATCCGGAGGAAACGTCGAGATTTTACAACAGTTTTTTTGCTTAACATATCGGGGAGGCGTCTATGACGCGTCCGTTGGTTCATCTCAGAGAGCAGGTTCGGAGTGAGCGGTGCTCATGGGGAGTGATAAATATGGAGAACGGAAGAGAAGACCGTCTGCGTCTGGGGGAAGAGGATGAGCCGGGGCGCAGATCTGGTGGCAGGAAGAGGCGTACATCCGGCAGGCAGACGGCAATCCGCCGGGAGCGGACGAGGCAGCAGAAGAAGCACCGTGTGATGATGCGGCTGTTTTTGTGTCTGCTTATTTTCCTCCTGGGTGCGGGAACAGGCTGGACGCTGCGCGGGAAAATGATCCGCAAGCTGATCGATCCGTCCACGATCGAGATGCCAAACTGGGTTGATGAGCAGCTTCTCACGGTCAACCGATATTCCAGACCGGGGACGAATATCCCGGTCATCAACGGGATCGTGATTCACTATGTGGCAAATCCTGGGACGACGGCACAGCAGAACCATGATTATTTTGAGGGATTGAAAGATCAGAGCGGCAGTAACACTGTTTCCGTCAGCAGCAATTTCGTGATCGGTCTGGACGGCGAGATCATTGAGTGCGTTCCGGTCGGGGAGAAGGCATATGCCTCCAATGAGAGGAATGCGGACACCGTTTCGATTGAGTGCTGCCATCCGGCGGCAGACGGAAAGTTCACAGACGAGACGTATGACTCGCTGGTAAAACTGACTGCATGGCTGTGCAAGCAGCTCGATTTAAGTCCGAAAGATGTGATCCGTCATTATGACGTGACTGGAAAGGCGTGCCCGAAGTATTTCGTGGATCATGAGGATGCCTGGAAGCAGTTCCGCAAGGATGTGAAAAAGGCAATGCGGAAGGATATATCAGATGAGAGATGACTCCCACCTCTTCAGGTGGCGAGGAGCAAATTAGTATCAGTGGTGGGAGCGGGTCTCCCATCTGATATAGCCTTCGGCAGGATTGCTTAAGATGCGCAAAAGAAATATGTCATGCTTTGCATGACGCGCATCTCGCAGCAAGAATGCAGAGGCATTCTTGAAAATATGCGATATAAATTATGAAAGGGAATCTAGTATGAAAACGATTTTAGATTTGATCGTGGAAGAACTGAAACCGGCGTTTACCGGCTGCGGGTACGATGAGAAGTATATCCGCGTGACGGTATCAAACCGCCCGGATCTCTGCGAGTATCAGTGTAACGGCGCGATGGCAGCTGCCAAAGCGTATAAAAAGAAACCGATCGATATTGCCAATGAGGTGGTGGAAAAGACAGCCGGAAGCAAGATGTTTTCTGAGATCAACGCCGTGATGCCTGGATTTATCAATATCCGCCTGAATCCGTGCTACCTGGCATCCTATGTACAGCAGGTGGCAGAGGATGAAAAGCTGGGACTCAACGCAGCTAAGAAGCCGGAGACGATCATCATCGATTACGGCGGAGCCAATGTAGCAAAACCACTGCATGTCGGACACTTACGTTCCGCGGTCATCGGAGAGAGCATCAAGCGCATCAGCCGCTATATGGGACACCATGTCATCAGCGATGTGCATCTGGGTGACTGGGGATTGCAGATGGGACTGATCATCGAGGAGCTGCATGACCGTCAGCCGGATCTGGTATATTTTGACCCGGATTATACCGGCGAGTATCCGTCGGAGCCGCCGTTTACGATTTCCGAGCTGGAGGATATCTATCCGGCAGCGAGCGCGAAATCCAAGGTAGATGCGGCATTCCGTGAGCGGGCACAGCAGGCAACCTTCAAACTGCAGAGTGGCTATGCACCGTTCCATGCGATCTGGAAGCACATCATGAACGTGTCCTTGAAGGATCTGAAAAAGAACTATGGCAATTTAAATGTATCGTTTGACCTCTGGAAGGGCGAGAGCGATGCGCAGCCATATATTCCGGGACTGATCGAGGATTTACAGAAAAAAGGTCTCGCCTATGAGAGCGATGGCGCGCTGGTTGTCGATATCGCACAGGAAGGGGATGCGAAGGAATATCCGCCTTGTATCGTCCGCAAATCCGACGGTGCGGCGCTGTATGCGACTTCCGATCTGGCGACGATCATCGAACGTGAGCAGGATTTCCATCCGGACCGCTACATTTACGTCGTAGACAAGCGCCAGGAGCTTCATTTTATCCAGGTATTCCGTGTGGCGAAGAAGGCGGGCATCGTCAAAGAAGATACACCGATGATCTTCTTGGGCTTCGGTACGATGAACGGCAAGGACGGTGGTCCGTTCAAGACACGTGAGGGCGGTGTTATGCGTCTGGAGCACCTGATCAAGAATATCGATGAGAAGGTATATGAGAAGATTCAGGAGAAGCAGAAGGTTCCGGCGGACGAGATGACACGCACGGCGGAGATTGTCGGTCTGGCGGCACTTAAATATGCCGATCTTTCGAATCAGGCGACCAAAGATTACATTTTCGATGTAGACCGCTTTATTTCCTTTGAGGGAAATACAGGTCCACATATCCAGTATATGATCGTCCGCATCAAGTCCATTCTGGAGAAATACAAGGAACTGTGCGGTGCGGATGCTAAAGTGGTTCCGATCCGTCCGGCTGAGAGCGAGACAGAGAAAGCACTTCAGATGGCGCTTTGCCGTTTCGGCGAGGTGACAGAATCTGCATTCTACGAGACGGCGCCGCATAAGCTCTGCCAATACATGGCGGCAGTGGCGGATGCGTTCAATGCATTCTATCTGGAAAATAAGATCCTCTCCGAGGAGGACGCAGCGAAGCAGGCAGCCTTTATCAGCCTGATCACGCTGACCAAGCGGGTGCTGGATACCTGTATGGATCTGCTCGGAATGGAATCGCCGGAACACATGTAATCTGTAATATGGAGGAATCCTCATGAAAATAATAAAAATGTCCGTAGATACCTTCTGGAAGGGCGAAGTACGGGTACAGGGACAGATTGAGGATGAGACAAAGGTATATCAGACAAGAATTTTTATCAAGGGTAGTCAGATCTATGACTACTCTTGTTCTTGTGCGGAGGGAAATTCATTCCGGGGTCCCTGCGTGCATGCAAAAGCGCTTCAGGAGGCGTTTGCCCGCCAGCAGAAAGCCGAGCATACACCGCCGGTTTCGACTTCGCCGGAGATCCGGATGATGATCCGGGAGTACACGAACCGGGAAGTAGCGCGGATTCTGGGCGAGGAAGAGCGGGAACCGGTCTATCTGCATCCCTATTTACAGATCCGGCGCGGCGAAGTGCTTTTGGAGGCACGGATCGGACGGGAAAAACGGTATATTGTGAAAAACCTGCTGGAATTTGCACAGGCGGTTCACAGCGGAAAACGGGTGGAATACGGAAAAGGCATGGCGTTTGAACACGTCCCGTCTGCCTTTGCGCCGGAAAGCCGCCCATTTTTAGATCTTCTGCTGGAGGAGGCGGACGCCTACATACGCCATTATGAGGAGATGCGCGGTCATGCGGGGCTGCCGCTTCCGGTGATGCGGGCGTTAACGCTGGGATCTGCAGCGAGGGATCGGCTGTTTGATCTTTTAGAGGGAAAAGAAGTCCAGACGGAGGACGAGAAAGGTGCTGAACGTGTGTGCCGGGTTGAGCGCAAGGATCCTCGTTTCCCGGTGGAGGTGGAAGCAAGGGGCGATGGAATTGCGGTTACGGTTCCATCGGCTCTAACCTCGTTCCGGGGAGAACAGCGTCTGTATGTGGCAGATGGATTGCATCTGTTTGGATGCAGTGAACTGTATACAGAAACGATGGGCGTTTTTCTGGAGCAGATGGAACAGGGCGGAAGAGAGTGCGGAAGCCGGAAAGAGAAGCGGGAGCTGCTGGTTGGAAGCAGGGATATTCCGCTCTTTTATGCGCGGGTGCTGGAAGGCATGGAGGCACTTGGGATCTTGCAGAGCCCGGAGATCGATTGGGAGAAATACCGCCCAGAGGCGTTGAAAGCCCGGTTTGAGTTTGACAGTGATTCGCCGGACGAGCTGCGTCTGCGTCCGACGCTTTCCTACGGAGATTTTACGTTTTCGCCGCTGGCGGACGAGCATGTTCCGCGGGAGATCTGCCGGGATGTACCGGCGGAATTTTATATCAGCCGCCTGATCACGCGGTACTTCTCTTACTGGGAGGATGAGAGCGGCGAGCTGGTGATCCGCGGGGATGAAGAAGCGCTGTACCAGGTTCTGAGCGAGGGAATGCCGCAGTTTCAGGAGGTGGGCGAGGTATGGCTGTCAGAGTCTGTCCGCCATCTGCGCGTCCTGCCCCCGCCGGAAGTGTCGATGGGAGTTTCTCTTGGAGGCGGCTGGCTGGATCTGAAGATTGAGACGGCGGGAATCGACCCGGCGGAGCTTTTGCAGGTACTCAGTGAATACCGCCAAAAAAAGAAATATTACCGCATGAAAAATGGCGAATTTTTGCAGCTTTCGGGCGGCGGCCTGCAGGCGCTTGACAGTCTGACTGCGGATCTGGGACTGACAAAGAGTGAATTTCAGGCGGGGGAGGCGAAGATACCTGCTTACCGTGCTTTTTATCTGGACAGTCTCTCGGGCGACGGCAGGATGAAACTGTTTCAGCGGGATGAAGCCTACGGGATGATGGTGCGCGATCTAAAAACGGCGCAGAGTGTCAGCTATGCGGTTCCGGCGGTGCTGGAAAAGACGCTGAGGGAATACCAGAAGATCGGATATACGTGGATGCGGACGCTGGCGCGGTATCATTTCGGCGGGATCCTGGCAGATGATATGGGACTGGGAAAAACGCTGCAGGTGATTGCGCTTTTGACGGCATTTTATCAGGAAAAAACCGAGCAGAAAGCGGCTGGAAATGAAGGCGGTGGGTCAGAATTACCTCTTCCGTCTTTGATCGTCTGCCCGGCGTCGCTCGTCTACAACTGGGGACAGGAATTTGCCCGGTTTTCGCCGGAGATCCGCGTGCTTCTGATTGCCGGGACGGCGAAAGAACGGCAGGAACAGCTGGAGGAGCAGATGCGGATGGAGGCGTCTGAGAGGGCGCAGGTGATCATCACGTCCTATGATCTGTTGAAACGGGATCGGGCAGCGTATCTGGGACGCACGTTTGAATATGAGATTATTGACGAGGCGCAGGTCATTAAAAATGCAAAGACACAGGGAGCGAAGGCGGTAAAGGAGATTTCGGCGAATGTCCGTTTCGCCCTGACGGGAACGCCGGTGGAAAACCGGCTCAGCGAGCTTTGGAGCATTTTTGATTTCCTGATGCCGGGATTTTTATACAGTTACCGGAAGTTTCGTGAGCGGTATGAGCTGCCAATCGTGAAAAATCAGGATCCGGAAGCATTGACGGCATTGCGGCGGATGACGGGACCGTTTGTCCTGCGCCGCTTGAAAAAGGATGTGCTGCGGGAGCTTCCGGGCAAGGAAGAGAGGATCGTTTATTCAGCGGCGTCTGGGCGGCAGCAGAAGCTTTATACGGCGTCGGCGTTGAAACTGAAAGAGGCGCTGGCTGGTGGCGCGTGGTCGGGTAATGGAAAATTGGAAGTGCTTTCCCAGCTCATGCGGCTGCGCCAGATCTGCTGCGATCCGGCACTCTGTTTTGAAGATTATACGGGGGAATCGGCGAAGCTGGAAACCTGTGTTTCGCTGATCGCATCGGCGTCTGCGGCGGGACATAAGATCCTGCTCTTTTCCCAGTTTGCCTCGATGCTGGAGCGGATTCGGGAACGCCTTTTACAGGAGGGCATTTCGTCCCATCTTCTGGTCGGCGCGACCCCGAAGGAAGAACGCAGCCGGATGGTGCAGGCGTTTGCCTCGGATGAGGTTCCGGTGTTCCTTATTTCCCTGAAAGCCGGGGGAACGGGACTCAACCTGACGGCGGCGGATATCGTGATTCATTACGATCCGTGGTGGAATGTGGCAGCGCAGAACCAGGCGACCGACCGCGCGTACCGGATCGGGCAGGAAAAGCCGGTCACGGTATACAAACTGATCTTAAAGGATACGATAGAAGAAAATCTTTTGAAGCTGCAGAATGCGAAACTTGCGCTGGCGGCGCAGGTGGTTTCAGAGGGAATGGTTTCACTGGGCGATTTGAGCCAGAATGAACTGATGGAGCTGTTTGAACAGAATCCATAAAAAAATTTGCAGAAATAACGGGCAGGAGGAAAAAGCGTGAAGCAATGGAAACGATACAAATCATATATACTGCCATATAAGAGCGCCTTTATTCTGGGACCGCTCATGATGGTAACGGAGGTGCTGGGTGAGATTCTGCTGCCCAAATTTATGTCGATGATTATTAACCATGGCGTGGCGCAGAAAGACGGCGGATACATTCTCAAAATGGGACTTGTGATGGCGATTACCTCCTTTTTGATGGCGGCAGGCGGCATTCTGGGGGCATATTTTGCAGCGAAGGCGTCGATTTCCTTTACCAGCGATCTGCGCCGCGACTTATTTGCCAGAGTGCAGCAGTTTTCATTTAAAAATATCGATACGTTCAGCACGGGATCGCTGGTAACCCGTCTGACGAACGATATCCAGCAGGTACAGAACCTGATTATGATGGGACTTCGGATGATGCTGCGCGCGCCGGGCATGTTCCTGGGGGCGCTTGTGATGGCGTTCTGGATGAATGCGGAACTGGCAGCTGTCATCCTGGTGGTGATTCCGCTTCTGACGGCGGCGATCGTCTGGATCCTACGGACTGCCTACCCGCGGTTTACAGCCATGCAGAAAGCGCTGGATACGCTCAATAGCGGCATCCAGGAGGTGCTGACGAACGTGCGGGTGGTGAAATCCTTTGTGCGGGAAGACTACGAGGAAAAGCGGTTTGCCGGCACGAACCGGGAGCTCAAGGAGGCAGGGCTGCGGGCGCTGAAGATCGTAATTGCGACGATGCCGGTCATGATGTTCGCGATGAATGTGACGACACTGGCAGTTGTCTGGTTCGGCGGAAACCTGATTATCGGCGGACGGATGGCGGTCGGAGATCTGACGGCATTTACGACCTACATTGTACAGATTCTGATGTCACTTATGATGCTCTCAATGGTATTTTTGCAGAGTTCCCGCGCGATGGCGTCCATCCGGCGAATCGATGAGGTGCTGGATGAGCCGATTGATCTGAGCGATGAAAATGCATCACAGAAGGACCGGAAGGTTGAGAAAGGACGCGTGGAATTTAAGGATGTTTCCTTTTCCTACCGCGAAGGCGGTGAGCCGGTTCTATCCCACATCAGCCTGACGGCAGAGCCGGGAGAGACGATCGGCATCCTCGGTGCGACCGGAAGCGGAAAAACGTCGCTGGTACAGCTGATTCCCCGCCTCTATGATGTGACAGAGGGGAGTGTGCGGGTGGATGGTATCGATGTGCGGGAGTATTCCCTGAAAAATCTCCGGGACGGCGTTGGCATGGTTTTACAGAAAAACGTCCTGTTTTCCGGCACGATCGAGGAAAACCTGCGCTGGGGTGATGAGACGGCGACGGAGGAAGAAGTGCGGCGGGCAGCAGTGTATGCGCAGGCAGATTCCTTTGTGAATTCGTTTGCCGAAGGCTACAAAACGGAGATGGGACAGGGCGGCGTCAATGTATCTGGCGGTCAGAAACAACGGCTGTGCATCGCAAGGGCACTCTTAAAGAAGCCGAAGATCCTGATTCTCGACGACAGCACCAGTGCGGTCGATACGGCAACGGAGGCGGCGATCCGGACGGCATTCCGGGAAGATTTGAAAGATACGACGAAATTTATTATCGCACAGCGGCTGAGTTCGCTGGAATACGCGGATCGGATTCTCGTCCTTGAGGACGGCAGGATTATCGGAGAGGGAACGCAGGAGAAGCTGCTGGCATCCTGTGAGGCGTACCGGGAGATCTATGAGACGCAATATGGAAAACGGGCAGACGGGGAGGGGATGGCATGATGGATGAAAAACAGATTGAAAGCCTGAAACGCCGATATGGCAGCCGCATAGCCGACGCGCCGAAACGCCGCCGGGGACCGGAACGGATGGCGGTCATGAAGGGCGGAAAGCCCAAGGCGGGCGGTCAGACAATGCTGCGCCTGCTTTCATACTTAAAACGCGACCGGATGGCGATGACAGTCGCCTTTTTCTGTGTGATCCTGGGGACGGTGACAAATCTGGCGGGCGCCTATATGCTGCGCCCGATCATCAACCGGTATATTGTGCCTTTAGATGGCAGCCGGGGCGATGTGGCGGGGCTGTTCCGTTCCCTGTGCGTGATGGGAGCGGTTTATTTAGTCAGCGTTGCCGCTGCCTATATGCAGTCGCGCATCATGCTGCAGGTGGCGCAAAACGCGCTGCAGCGGCTGCGGGAAGAGCTGTTTAACCATATGCAGACGCTTCCGCTTCGGTTTTATGATATCGGCAGCAACGGCGATCTGATGAGCCGTTTTACAAACGATGTGGATACGATCGGCATGATGCTCAGCAGTACGCTGGTGCAGCTTTTATCCGGCGCACTCAGTATTGTGGGAACGCTGGTCCTGATGATTTACACGAATGTGTGGCTGACGGTGATTACGCTTGCCATGATGCCGGTGATGCTGCGTGCCGGTAAATTTGTTGCCGGACGGAGCCAGAAATATTTCTCTGCCCAGCAGGCGGCGCTTGGCGCGATGAACGGCTATATTGAGGAGACCGTGCAGGGGCAGAAGGTCGTCAAGGTATTCTGCCATGAGGAGATCGCAGAGGAAGAATTTGGATGGCTCAATGCGGATCTGAAAGAAAAACAGATCCGGGCGCAGTTTTTCGGCGGTGTGATGGGACCGGTCATGAACAATTTAAGCCAGTTAAATTATGGACTGACAGCCTGCATTGGCGGTCTGCTCTGTGTGTTCCGGAACTTTGATGTCGGTGGACTGACCGTATTTTTAGGTTTTTCGCGGCAATTTTCCAGACCGATCAACGAGCTTTCCATGCAGGTTGGAAACGTATTTTCGGCGCTGGCAGGCGCGGAGCGCGTGTTTGCAGTGCTGGATGCGGAACCAGAGGCGGCAGATGCGTCGGATGCGGTTTCGATCGCGCCGATCCGCGGTGAGGTGGTGCTTGACCATGTGACTTTCGGCTATGAGCCGGGGCAGGTGATTTTGAAGGATATTTCGCTCTATGCGAAGCCGGGACAGAAGATCGCCTTTGTCGGCTCGACGGGAGCCGGAAAAACGACGATCACGAATCTGATCAACCGTTTTTATGATATACAGGGCGGCTCGATCACGGTGGACGGCGTCGATGTCCGCCGGATGCACCGGAAGGAGCTGCGGGAAAATATCGCGATGGTTCTGCAGGATACGCATCTTTTTACCGGCACGGTACGGGAAAATATTCGATACGGGCGGCTGGATGCCACGGATGAAGAAGTTGTTGAGGCGGCAAAAACGGCATCGGCGCATTCCTTTATCATGCGTCTGCCGGATGGGTATGACACGATGCTGGAGGGCGACGGTGCAAACTTAAGCCAGGGACAGCGCCAGCTATTAAACATTGCGCGGGCAGCAGTTTCTAAAGCACCGATCCTGATTCTGGATGAGGCGACGAGTTCGGTCGATACGCGGACGGAGAAGCACATCGAGCACGGCATGGACCGGCTGATGGCGGACCGGACGACCTTTGTCATCGCCCACCGGCTTTCGACAGTCCGCAACGCCAATGCGATCATGGTGCTGGAGCACGGGCAGATCATTGAGCGCGGCGACCATGAAGATCTGCTGGCGCAGAAAGGGCGGTATTTTGAGCTGTATACCGGAATGAAGGAGCTGGAATAAGGCTTTCGTTGAGAATTAAATGAGAATTTGTTTCCTGTACGCGTGAACTCACCTATATTGAAAAACGGATGGATCTAGTGTATAATGGGAACACTTGAAATTTTTAAGTAAAATCGGATCGCGTAAGCTGGAAAATAGAGCCGGATCCGTGGCAAATTTTGTACCGTTAGGAGGAATATCTATGAGTATCCGAGTTGGAATTTTAGGATATGGAAATCTGGGACGCGGCGTGGAGTGTGCGATCCGCCAGAATCCGGATATGGAACTGAAAGCAGTATTTACACGGCGTGCGCCGGAAACGGTCAAGATCCTGACCGAGGGCGTACCGGTTTATCATGTAAATGAGGCAGAGGCGAAGAAAGACGAGATCGACGTTTTGATTCTCTGCGGCGGTTCGGCTACGGATCTGCCGGTTCAGACCCCGAAATATGCACAGTGGTTTAACGTAGTGGACAGCTTCGATACCCATGCAAAGATTCCAGAGCATTTCGCAGCAGTCGATGAGTCCGCACAGAAATCCGGAAAGGTTGGCATCATCTCCGTTGGCTGGGATCCGGGTATGTTCTCCCTGAACCGTCTCTATGCAGCTGCATGCCTGCCGGAGGGCGAAAATTATACATTCTGGGGCAAGGGCGTCAGCCAGGGACATTCCGATGCGATCCGCCGGATCGAGGGCGTCAAGGATGCCAGACAGTACACAATCCCAGTTGAGAGTGCACTGGAGGCAGTCAGAAGCGGCAGCAGCCCAGAGCTGACCACCCGCGAAAAACACACCAGAGAGTGCTTTGTTGTGGCAGAAGAGGGCGCGGATCAGGCAAAGATCGAGAATGAGATCAAGACCATGCCGAACTACTTTTCTGATTATGACACAACGGTTCATTTCATCACCGAAGAAGAACTGAAACGCGATCACAACCGTCTCCCGCACGGTGGTTTTGTACTCCGCAGCGGTAAGACCGGCTGGAACAAAGAGAACCACCATATCATCGAGTACAGCTTAAAGCTGGATTCCAACCCGGAATTTACTTCCTCCATCATCGTGGCATACGCACGCGCGGCATACAAGATGAACCAGGAAGGCCAGAAGGGCTGCAAGACCGTCTTTGATGTGGCACCGGCGTATCTGTCGGCAGAGAGTGGGGCAGATCTGCGGAAGAAGTATCTGTAATAATTTCAAATTTTCCTTTCAACTTGTATTGTCGCTTAAAATGAAGTAAAATGTAAGACAGATTTGCATGATTTGTACCTGCACAGCACTGGCAAAATCCGTTAAAGTCCGCGCAATGAGTGAACGTAACTTTACGTTTGCGGGAGCTGGCGGGTAGGAGAAAAGCGAAAATACATACAGGAAGGACAATATACGATGAATAAATGGAAAAAATCCGTGCGTTCCCTCTGCCTGGGAATGGCACTTATGATGTCTGTGTCATGGACGGCATTTGCTGCGACAGACGGGGCGACCGGTCCGGGACAGGCGGCAGGAGGCACGGTCTCCGGCACAGTTCCTTCGGGAGCAACGGTTACTTCACAGAATGCAGCTCAGCCGACGGTGGCAGCGCAGGGCGCAGTGCTCTATGATGCGACGCACAACCAGTTCCTGTTTTCCAAGAATGCGGATACGCAGTATTATCCAGCCAGCATCACGAAGCTGATGACGGCGCTTCTGGTAGCGGAAAACTGTAATCTGAGTGATACGGTAACCTTTTCCCAGACGGCAGTTTCGAATCTGGAATCGGGCGCGGTGACGCTGCAGGTCAAGGCGGGCGATACCTTTACGGTTAAGGACTGTCTCTATGGTCTGCTTTTAAAATCGGCAAATGAGGTGGCAAACGGACTGGCGGAGCATGTGTCCGGCAGTGTCAGCGCGTTTGCGGATAAGATGAATGAGAAGGCAGCGTCCTTAGGATGCACGCATACGCATTTTGCAAACCCGAACGGTCTGAACAATGCGAACCATTTTACAACCGCACATGATATGGCGCTGATTGCAAATGCTGCATTCAATAATGCGACGGTGCGTCAGGTTGCATCGACCCTGCATTACGATTTTCCGGCGACTGCCAGCGTGCCGACGGTGCGGACGCTTACGATGGGACATAAGATGCTCAATCCGGCAAATTCCCAGTATTATGAGGGAATCATAGGCGGAAAGACCGGTTATACCTCCCTGGCAGGCAACACGCTGGTAACGTGTGCAGAGCGGAATGGCGTGCGCCTGATTGCAGTTATTTTAAAGAGTTCGCAGACCCATTATGACGATACGAAGAAGCTGCTGGACTATGGTTTTGCAGTGGCGGGAAGCGCATCCGGCACACCGGCTGGCACGAACACCTCGGTATCGGATGCGGCGAACAACAGTACGTCAAATTCCAGCAAGCCGTCCGGCAATACGACCAGCAAAAATACCTCTTCTTCCGGCAGCCAGGGTGGACCGGGTAGCTCTGGAGCTGGCAATACAGCTGCTCAGGGCGACGGTGCGTGGCAGCAGTTTGGAAATGAATGGAAATACCTGAAAGCAAACGGAACCTACGCGGCAAATGAGAGTCTCCTGATCAAGGGGGAGACATACTATTTCCATGCAGATGCGTGGATGGCGCGTGACTGGCAGATGGTAAACGGCTCCTGGCATTATTATACCGAAAGCGGGGCTATGGCGAAGAGCCGTTGGATTCAGACGAATGGATACTGGTATTATGTGGGTGCTGACGGAGCATTGTTTGTCAATGGAACGACACCGGACGGATATAGAGTCGATGCGAATGGTGTCTGGATTCAGAAATAAAGAAGAGCATAAAACGGAGCCGACCGGCAGAAAAGACCGGGGCGGCTCCGTTTTTCACAGCTCTGCGGCCGCAAAAAGACCGGCGGCACAGCTGGCAGATGGGGGTGATGTTATTATAGTGTGATCAATTCATACTCCCGGCTTCCCAGACCGATCTTCTCCGCATGTGCCAGGCAGCTTTTCCACTCAGATTCTGGTGTGGAATTTGTGAAATGGTCATGGTGATCGTGGAAATCCGGATCAGCAAGATGTTTTGCAAGCTGGCTGCCCGGCATCGGAGCAGCGGCCAGACAGGCGTCCACACAGGCCTGATCGAGTGCCAGCGGATCGAAAGAAGCAAACATACCAAGATTTGGAAGGATCGGTACGTCATTTTCACCGTGGCAGTCGCAGTTCGGGGAGACGTCAACGACCAGGGAAATATGGAAGTTTGGACGTCCATCCACAACGGCTTTTGTGTATTCCGCCATACGGCAGTTTAACAGCTCGTTGGCTGCGTTGTTGTCAAATTCGATTGCGTCAAAATTGCAGGCGCCGAGACACCGTCCGCAGCCGACGCAGTGCTCAGCATCCACGTGCATTTTTCTGGAGGCTTCATCGAAAACGAGACCGCCGTTGGCACATTCCTTCTGACAGCGGCGGCAGCCCCGGCAGAGCTTTTCCTTGACGTGCGGTTTTCCACTGCTGTGCTGATCGGTCTTACCGGCGCGAGAACCGCAGCCCATGCCGATATTTTTGATCGTGCCGCCGAAGCCGGTCGTCTCATGTCCCTTGAAATGGGTCAGGCTGATAAAGACATCGGCGTCCATGACGGCGCGGCCGATCTTAGCTTCTTTGATGTATTCGCCTCCGGCCACCGGAACAGCGATGTCATCGGTGCCTTTTAATCCATCACCGATGATGATTGGACATCCAACAGTCAACGGGGTAAATCCGTTTTCCCAGGCGCATTCCAGGTGCTCAAGCGCATTCTTGCGGCTGCCTGGATACATCGTATTGCAGTCTGTTAAAAATGGTTTGCCGCCCAGCTCTTTGATGACATCAACAACGGCTTTGGCATAATTCGGACGCAGATAACTGATATTTCCAAGTTCACCAAAGTGCATCTTGATAGCGACAAATTTACCATCCATATCGATGGAACCGATCCCGGCTTTACGGATCAGTTTTTTTAATTTGGTAGGGAGACCGTCGCCAAATGCAATGGTGTGGAAATCTGTAAAATATACCTTTGCTTTTTCGGTTTTTGACATATGAATACCTCCTGATAGATGGCTTTTTTTGATTTTTTTCTCAGTCGAGAAGACGCCCACCTCTTTAGGTGGCGAGTAATAGTAAAGTGATAAAAATATCAATTCTATTATACCGGAATCGGGTGGATGTGTCAAAAATTTACTTTTCTTTTTAATGTAGTTCCTATATAATAGGAAAATACGGAAAAAGCAGATTTCAGCTGCAGGGGGATTCTGGCAAGATACCTGTATCTGGAAACCTGCTTTTGAAAATACGAGGGGACTTGTCTGCATAGAAGGGACAGTGACCCGGGCAGGAGATGACAGTATGAGAAATGCACCGGTTATCTATATCGTGGTGCCTTGCTACAACGAAGAGGAAGTTCTGCCATTGACGGCAGAATTTTTAGGTAAAAAATTAGATGATTTAACCCGCAGCCGCCGGATTCATCCGGGAAGCCGGGTGCTGATGGTAGACGACGGTTCGAAGGATAGAACGTGGAAGCTGATCGAGGAACTCCATGAGAAGGACGAGCGGTTTGCAGGTGTGAAGCTGAGCCGCAACCGCGGTCATCAGAACGCGCTTTTAGCCGGGCTTTTTGAGGCGGCGAGACGGCGGTGTGACGCGGCGATCTCGATGGATGCCGATCTGCAGGATGATGTGGACGCATGCGACGCGATGATCGAGCGGTATATGGCTGGCTGTGACATCGTGTACGGTGTGCGCCGCCACAGGGCGACGGATACATTTTTTAAGCGTACAACTGCGCTGGGATTTTATAAGATTATGAATGCGCTGGGAGCGAACACCGTGTATAATCATGCGGATTACCGCCTGATGAGCCGGAGGGCGCTGGAAGGACTGGCGGAATTTTCGGAGGTCAATCTGTTTCTGCGCGGGATTGTCCCGATGATCGGCTATCCGTCCGATGTGGTATATTATGACCGTAAAGAGCGGGCAGCAGGGGAGAGCAAATATCCGCTGAAAAAGATGCTGGCTTTTGCCATCGAGGGCATCACTTCGCTGAGTACAAAGCCGATCCGGATGATTACGTTCATGGGAATTGCGGCATTTTTTGTCAGTATTGGATTCCTTATCTGGGCGGTGGTTGATTTCTTCCGGGGCAATACGATCACCGGCTGGGCGAGCATGATGGTATCGCTCTGGTTTATCGGCGGACTGCTTCTTCTCTCGGTCGGAATCGTCGGAGAGTATGTCGGAAAGATTTATCTGGAGTCGAAGCACCGCCCGCGCTATATCATTGAGAGCCGCACGCCGGATCGCATCCGCGAGCGTGAGAAAGGGCGCAGCCGGAAACAGGAGATGCCAGGAGAAAATTTGCGCCGCAGCCGTGCAGAAGCACGGGAACTCCAGACATCAAAAAGAAGAGAAGCTGTGCAAAAACCGGAGCAGGAGTGAAATAGCTCTAAAAAATAGCTCTTAAAAATTCAGGAAACACTTGACAAACCCGGAAAATGGGTGTATCTTCATAAACAAATAATTCCTATCAGGAATAAGGGAATATAAGCTGAAAGGGGACAGGTCCGATGCGTCAGAGTAAAGCCATGCAGATGAATATGATGATGAACGGCATGTGTATGATGTGCTGTCATATTTGTGTGCATGAAAGACGGAACGGGCTGGTCGGATAGACCTGTAAGTATAGCATAGGAAGCCGCGATCCGTACTGGATTCGCGGCTTTTTTGTGTCATAGGAAATTCCTTGAAATTCCTTATGACACAAAAAGGCACTAACTGCTTCCTGTGACAGAAAAACAGTAGTGGCATCTTTTATGCGACAGGGTATCAATGCTGTATATTCGGAAAAAGAGAGGGGAAAAGACAATGGAGCAGAGAAAGGAAGCGATCATCTGCCTGGAAGGACTGGGAAAGCAATTCCAGACAACGAACGGAACGGTGACCGCGTTAGATGATATTAACCTGGAAATCCTGCAGGGTGAGATTTTTGGAATTATCGGTCTGTCGGGTGCAGGAAAGAGTACGCTGGTCCGGTGTATCAATTATCTGGAGACACCGACGGCGGGACGGGTTATTTTTGAGGGACAGAACCTGTCGATGATGAAGGAGTCGGAGATTCGGAAAGCCAGACAGTCGATGGGGATGATTTTCCAGCAGTTCAATCTTCTGGCACAGAGAAATGTACTCCAGAATGTGTGCTTTCCGATGGAGATTGCCGGTGTCCCGAAAGCAGAGGCGAAGAAACGGGCGGCTGAGCTTTTAAAATTAGTCGGTCTGGAAGAACGGATGAAGGCATATCCGGCACAGCTCTCCGGCGGACAGAAGCAGCGTGTGGCGATTGCACGTGCGATGTCCACGAACCCGAAGGTGTTGCTTTGCGATGAGGCGACGAGTGCGCTCGACCCGAACACGACAAAATCGATTTTGGAGCTTCTCAAGAAGATTAATCGCGAACTCGGCATTACTGTGATCGTGATTACCCATGAGATGGCAGTTATTGAGTCTATCTGTGATCGTGTGGCGATCATCGACCACAGCCACATTGCAGAGTCTGGCAAGGTATCAGAGATTTTCTCCGGTCCGAAGTCGGAGATTGGGCGGCAGCTGATTCTAGGAGAGACGGCAGGGCAGAAGACAAGCTTTGCCAGAGCGCGCCAGATCCGCGTTATTTTCAATGGACAGGAATCTTCGGAGCCAATTATTTCTAATATGGTATTAGCCTGCAAGGTTCCGGTCAATATTCTTCTCGCGGATACCCACGATATTGGGGGCAAGGCGATGGGACAGATGCTTCTGCAGCTCCCGGAGGACGAGGTAGATGCAGGGCGTATCTGCAATTATTTAAAAACGGTCGGTGTGACCTATGAGGAGGTGCGCTAAGATGGTATTTGATGCGAGGACAGTTAGTATGCTGGTAAAAGAGACCTGGAGAACCTTATATATGGTAGGTCTTTCTTCCCTGATTTCTTATTTGATCGGCATCCCGCTCGGCGTGGCGCTGGTTGTAACCGATAAAGACGGCATCCGTCCTGTGCCGCTGTTTAACAAAGTGGCGGGTGTGATTGTCAACCTGCTCCGTTCGGTGCCGTTTATCATCCTGTTAGCGATGGTAATGCCGCTGACCCGCGCGATCGTGGGAAAGACGATCGGAGCAAATGCGGCAGTTGTACCGCTGGTAATCGCGGCGTTCCCGTATATCAGCCGTATGGTAGAGGCATCGTTAAAGGAAATTGATGCAGGCGTGATAGAGGCAGCAAAATCAATGGGCGCTTCGACCTGGCAGATTATTTTCAAGGTGCTGCTTCCGGAGTCCAAGCCGTCTCTGTTAGTCGGCGCGGCGATTTCGATCACGACAATCCTCGGATATTCCGCGATGGCAGGCTGTGTCGGCGCCGGCGGTCTGGGCGATGTGGCGATCCGATATGGATACCACCGTTATCAGGCAGATATGATGCTGGTTACCGTTGTGATTCTGGTTATTATCGCACAGCTGATTCAGGAGATCTTTACGCGGAGTTCGAGAAGAAGTGATAAGAGAATCCGTTAATAAGATATTTACAGAAATGAAATGCAGCCTATCGTCTGTGGCAGATGCAGGACATTTCTGAAATATAAATTTAAAGGAACTGTTTAAACACACAAAGAGGAGGAAATCACTATGAAAAAATCATTCTTAGGAACCACATTCCTGGCACTGCTGGCAGCTGCATCCTTAGCAGGCTGCTCTTCCAGCTCGAATGAGACAACTGCTGAGACCGCTGCAGAGGCAGCAGAGGAGACTACCGCAGAGGCAAAAGAGGCAGACGGCGATCTGGAGAAGCTGGTAGTAGGCGCAAGCCCGGCACCGCATGCTGAGATCCTGGAAGCTGCAAGAGACCTTCTGGCAGACAAGGGCTACGATCTGGAGATCGTAGAGTATACTGATTATGTACAGCCGAACAACGCACTGGAGTCCGGCGATCTGGATGCAAACTACTTCCAGCACAAACCATATCTCGATACCTTTAATGAGGAGAATGGCACTCATCTGGTAAGTGCAGGCGCAATCCATTATGAGCCATTCGGCATCTACGCAGGCAAGAGCGATTCTTTAGATGAGCTGGCTGACGGCGCAGAGGTTCTGGTGCCAAACGATGTAACCAACGAGGCAAGAGCACTTCTGCTTCTTCAGGATCAGGGTCTTCTGACACTGAAAGAGGATGCAGGTCTGACCGCAACTATCAATGATATTACAGAGAACCCGAAGAACCTGGATATCGTAGAACTTGAGGCAGCACAGCTTCCGCGTTCCTTACAGGATGCTGATATTGCAGTTATCAACGGCAACTATGCAATCGAGGCTGGTTTAAAGGTAACCGATGCTCTGGCAGTAGAGGCTTCTGACTCTCTGGCAGCCCAGACATACGGAAATGTTGTAGCAGTCCGTGAGGGTGACGAGGAGAGCAACAAGACAAAAGCTCTGATGGAAGTCCTGACAAGCGATGATATCAAAGAATTTATCGAGACGAAGTACGATGGAGCGGTTGTTCCGCTGTTTTAATTGACGGCAGGGACCTGATTACAGCAACGAAATTGGGAAGAGGCGGATGCTTTGCGGTGAAAACCGCGGGCGGAGGTCTCTTCTTTCGATTTATGGGAATGTGCGTCAGATGAAAAACGTTTTGCGTGAATTTTTTAGGACAAGTTCACAATCATGTGATAGAATAAAACAAAAAAGGGATAAAGGTGACAGGTGGGTGATAAGAATGGAAATTCATATACAGAATAGGAAAAAGGGCTTTACGCTGGCGGAGCTTTTGGTAGTCGTTGCGATTGTTGCCATTTTAGCTGCAATTTCTATTCCTATTTTCACCAGGCAGCTGGAGGCCAGCCGGGAGGCCACGGATCTTGCCAATGTCCGTTCTGCCTATGCAGAGGTGATGGCAGCGGTCATGATTGAGGATACAGAGAATGAAGTGAAGGTTGTAAAGCTGAAGCAAAAAAAAGCAAAATGGCAGTCGCATGACCCGGTGACGATAGGTGGAGTGATGCATTATAATGATCAGGGTGATACGGCCAACTGGATTGGTTATCCGGTTCCGGGTGGGGAGTGTGAAGTTTCCTATCAGCCGAATTCGGGAGCGCTTTTTAACTGGAAAGGTGGAAATGGTACAGGCGGTTCGGAACAGAAATATACGTTTAATATCAATTGCGATATGCATGCGCCCTTGAATAACAGCGGCGTATTGGAAATGCTGGGTAATAACAACAATTTTGAAATTGATTCCAACTGTACAAAATCCAATATGCTTCCAAAGATACAGGCAAAGATTGAGGAGGACAGCCTGTTAAAAAAGGGAACCTGGGCCTATCTGGGAGATGCGAAGGATAAGTCGAAGCGATATTTATTCTGGACATCTGTAGATATATCGTCAGATTCGGTTGGTGCAGGAAAGAAGATACCGGTTATTATCAGTACAGCAGATGGAAGGTTTTATATTTCAGAAACAACTACCGCTATTCGAAAGAATACAGCTGGTAACTATGTAGCAATCGCCGATCATCTAACTCCAAAACAGTATACGGAATATCTTTCGAATGATAAAAAGTATGAGAATCTGCAGGAGGCATATGATGCATACGCAAAGCTGGTGACGGATGGGACGTATCAACAGTATAAGGATACGCTGCCGAAGTAGGGTCTGTGCAGCTGTTACAGCTGGGCGTCTTTAAAGTGGGAAGAGCCAGGGCATATATCAGAATTTACCAACCTGTGCCGAAAACCTTGACATTTTCCTGAAAAACCTCTATGATAACAAGGAACTGAAAAATGAAAGGCAGTGAAGAAGAGGAGTACACATAGAAGCCCTGACAGAGAGAACCGCGCAGGTTGAGAGACGGTTCCGGGAAACGGATGTGGAAGGTAGCTTCGGAGCCGGATTTCTGAAAAACCGCGTTCTGCTATGACTTAGGAATGTTGTGAAAGAGAGTGGTGGATAAGAGATCCCGGGAGTTCCCGTTATAGAATCAAGAGGATTGGGGTAAAGTCTGGATGTGTGCAAAGAAAACACCGGCAGACGGAAATCCTGATTGAATTAAGGTGGTACCGCGTATATGACGCCCTTTGCAGATGATATGTCTGCAAGGGGCTTTTTCATTTCATAGGAAATTACGTCCTATGAAACAAAAAACGCTCCGCGAGGATGCGCACT
>OLGI01001080.1_pt1 | contig 25053 bp, 18 predicted proteins | sample 1605221 | NCBI WGS metagenome assembly OLGI01 (sample SAMEA3888915, study PRJEB22519) | human gut metagenome | biome: human gut; feature: human-associated habitat; material: faeces | place: Denmark | collected 2010 | reverse complement strand
CGGGGAACATGTTCAAATATGTCCATGCTTCATGACTATATGGTACTACGTTCTAGAGGAAAAAGCAAGAGGGAAAAGGCGGATAACGCAATATATAGTTTATTTCCCGGATCATACGAATAATGAAGATACCATTTTCGCGGCAAATACAGAGATTCAGGTGATGTATACTGCCCGCTGGGTGAGCAAGATCGGATGATCTGTTTTTCATCTACGGCGAGAGCTTTTTATGATACTATATAAAAAGCTCTTACATATCTATTGGCTTCTCAGAAAGGAAAAGGCAATGACCCCTATGACTGAAATTGAAAAATTAAAAGATGGCGTGTACGAGAAAGTCATGTCGCGGCGCTTTGCTGAAGTGCTGAAAGAGGCACTGGCCGAGGATCAGGTGCGTGCAGAAGAGGAAGATGTGGATGCTGAGGAAGCCGTGGGCTATCTCTCTTCGTATTTGCAGCAGGTGATACGACTCTGCCTGAAGGACATCGCGGACAGGGATGAGGAGAACAGCGTCGACCACCAGCTGGCACTCACGAATGAACTCATTGCCTCCCTTGCAAAGAAGACAGAAGAGCTTGGAGGCGGTCAGGAGGTGGCGAATGCACCATTTCTGCTGAGATCCTTAGAGCATAAGAAAAATACACTCCTGCCTCGCCGGTGGGAGCGGCCGGCGACATCACTCACGCGATCATTCCTTTTCACCAATTCTAAGAAGGATGTCTCGATGGTACACGAGCTCACAAAGGAGATCGCATCCTCTGACCGCATTGATTTTCTGATCTCCTTCATCCGTTTCTCCGGCCTTCAGCTGCTTCTCCCCGCACTACGCCTTTTCACAGCCCGCGGCGGACACCTGCGCATCGTGACGACGACATACATGGGAGCGACGGATCCGAAGGCGATCGAGGTGCTTGCGTCTCTGCCCCATACAGAAGTACGCATTTCTTATGATGTGAAAGAAACCAGACTGCACGCCAAATCATACATGTTCTATCGGGAAAGCGGCTACTCGACGGCCTACATCGGTTCATCGAATCTTTCCCACGCTGCCATCGCAGAAGGAATGGAGTGGAATATGAAAGTGACGGCACAGGACCAGCCGCACATCATCGATAAAATGAGCGCGACCTTTGAGACCTATTGGCACTCCGAGGATTTCACCTCCTACGAGCCCCAAAAAGATGAGGAAAAACTCCGTCGCGCTATCGATAGGGAACGCGGGCGGAGCAGCGGGACAGATACCGCCTCCTATGCTTTTGACATCCAGCCGTACCCCTACCAGCAGGCGATACTGGATGCACTTGATACAGAGCGGCACGGCAAAGATCGCTGGTACAATCTTGTCGTCGCCGCTACAGGTACGGGAAAGACAGCGATCTCCGCCTTCGACTATCGCCGATTTGCCGCCTCGAGAAAAGAAGGGACGCGCCTCCTCTTCATCGCTCATAGGGAAGAGATCCTGAAACAAAGCCTCTCCTGCTTCCGTCAGGTCATGAAAGATCCCGATTTTGGTGCGCTCGCAGTCGGAGGACATCGGGCAAGTCACGTGGAACACCTCTTCATGTCCATTCAGACACTGAACAGTCAGCGCTTCTTCGAAAAAATGGATCCCTACTACTATGACATGATCATCATCGATGAATTTCATCATGCAGCGGCAAGATCCTATCAGCACCTTCTCACACACTTTCATCCGAAGATCCTCCTCGGCCTCACAGCTACGCCAGAGCGTATGGATGGGGGAGACATCCTCTCCTATTTCGGCGGACACATCGCCGCAGAAATACGCCTGCCCGATGCCATCGAGCGGCGACTTCTCTGCCCTTTTCACTACTTCGGCGTCACAGATCCGGTGAGCCTTGCGGAGATCAAGTGGACAGGCGGAGAGTACGACGTGCGCGAGCTCGAACGTCTCTACACCGCAGAAGGCGCACTGGCCAGCCAGCGCGCCCGCGCCATCGGAGACGCCCTCCTTCGCTACACCGCAGACCTTCGCGACGTGAAAGCACTCGGCTTCTGCGTCTCGAAGAAGCACGCGCATTTCATGGCAGACTACTTCAATCAGCACGGTATACCTGCCCTCGCACTCGATGCAGATACACCGGCAGCAGAAAGAAATGCAGCGCGGGAACGCCTCGCAGAAGGGGAGCTTCGCATCCTCTTCGTCGTAGACCTCTTCAATGAAGGCGTCGACATCCCGTCCGTGAATACCGTACTCTTCCTAAGACCGACGAACAGCATGACCGTCTTCCTCCAGCAGCTCGGGCGCGGCCTGCGCCTTTCGAAAGGGAAAGACTGCCTCACCGTCCTCGACTTCGTTGCACAGGCAAGCCGCAAGTATGACTTCTCCCGCCGCTTCGCATCGCTCCTCGGCAAGCATCACGTCATCATCAAGAAAGAGATCCAAGAAGGATTTCCTCACGTACCGAAAGGCTGCGCCATTCAGCTCGAAGAGCAGGCACAGAAATGGGTACTCGAAAACATCGCCAGCCGCCTTCGGAAAAATGAATACTACATCGAGATGGTGAAAGAACTCTATGCTGCCACCGGCAGCCGACCGACCCTCTCCGATTTCTTCCGCGCGACCCAGGTAGAGCCCGCCGTCTTCTACAATGGCACGCGCACCTATACGCGACTCCTCATGGACGCCGAGATCCTTCCCGCGCTCCCTGTGACCGACCTCGAAGAAGCCCTCCGCAGATCCATGAGCCGCACCCTCACCATAGATTCGCCGCGATGGATTTCTTTCCTGCGGCGTGCCTATGAAAACCTACCGATAAACCCTACTCCCACGGAAAAGAAATACCTGCGCATGTGGGCGATCACCCTCTTTCCCGATGGACAGAAGGACAGCCCGAAAGACCCCGCCCTTGCCATCACCCGTTTTACGAAAGAAACAGCCCTCAAGGAAGAGATCAGCGAACTGCTCGACTTCCTCTATGACCGCATCGATATCATTCCCCAAAAGGCAGAGCTTCCCTATCCCTGCGCCCTCGAAGTCTACGATAGCTACACGCGCGACCAGCTCTTCGCAGCCCTCGGCTTCGCCAAGCCCGCCAGCATTCGCGAAGGCGTGAAATACCTCGACCATACGAACAGTGACACCGTCACGCGCCCGACAGACGTCTTCCTCGTGACACTCAATAAATCGCAGAAAGAATTCTCCGATACCACCCTCTACGAAGACTACTCCATCGACCGCCACCTCTTCCACTGGCAGAGCCAGTCCACCACCACGCCCGAGTCCAAGACAGGACAGCGCTATCTTTCCCAAAGAGAAACCGGCGGCATCGTCCTCCTCTTCGTCCGAAGCGCCAAGCAGGACGCCTGCCGCAATGCCATGGCCTACACCTTCCTCGGCACCGCAAAGATCGTCTCCCACGAAGGCTCCCAGCCCATCAGCATCATCTATCGCCTCGATCATCCCATTCCCGCGAAATATATCACAAAGACCGATAGCAGCGGCGTACTGTGATAAAAAACGCATACGGTGTTTTTTCTCTGCCTTAACACTTGCTTTAGAAATGTATGACTGAAAAAATAATGATTTCATGTATAAAAGCCTGACACAATGAATGTTTTTGACGTCTCTCTGTGTTATAATAAAACTGATTAGAGCTATTTATATCTATGGGAGGCGAAAGAAATGAAAAAATTCACGCAGTGGAAACGGCGGAGTTCTCGTTTCTTTGGCATGCGTCCTAAAACTGAATTGACAACCTACGAAGGTAGGGGGGGGGTAACAAAGTAATCTCCTCTGCTTTAGAGAGCCCATTTTCTGATGCGAAAGCGTCGGGAAATGGGCTTTTGACGTGGAGCAGAGGAGATAAATATGTGGTGCAAGGTTTGTAATCTTGAAACAACAGAAAAAATTTGTCCCACTTGTGGTGCGCTTACTGAGAAAGATATTGATAGAGAAGTTTTTTGGTGTGAGCATTGCAAGATACCTATCATTGTTGAGAAGAAAGAGTTTGATCATAAAGATTGTCCGATTTGCGGGGATACAATCAAATATCTGAGCAAGGATTTACGACCAGTTTTCCCTGAAGAGCGTTTATTGGTTGAGCTTCTTTTAGGAATTCGTCCTTACGAATGGATGACTAAATCCGTATGGGCGGAGAACAATAGATACTTTGTTGACGGAAAGGTTATTTCCATAGCAAGCCGTGCATATCGTGACAGAAACGCTGAAGTAATTGGAAATATTTTAAGACAATACTTATCGGCTGATAATCGGAGCATACGTGGGTTTAATAATAAAAACGCATATGAATCATTCCAGAAATATATGGATTTATTTGTGCAGGCGAATCAGGAAAGGCTTAACTATATAAAAGATGAAGCGGTGCGTTTTATACGGTCTGCTGCCCAACGGTTTGATGAAGAACAGATCGTTTTATCGTTTTCAGGTGGAAAAGATTCTACGGTTACTGCAGATATTGTAACCAAGGCACTTGGAAATCCAAGTTTGGTGCATATATTTGGCGACACAACATTGGAGTTTCCGTCTACCATTTCCTATGCAAAGCGATATAGAGCCCATCACCAAGATGCTATTTTTAAAGTAGCAAGAAATAACGATCAGCAGTTTATGGATGTTGCATCGGACATAGGCCCGCCTGCAAGAATGATGAGATGGTGTTGTTTTATGTTTAAAACAGGGCCGATTACGCGAATTTTGAATCGTTTTTATCGAAATAAGAAAGTACTTACCTTTTATGGAATTCGTAAGGTAGAGTCTGTAAGTCGAAGCAAATACAGAAGAATGGAAGATACCTCAAGTCACATCAAAATTCAGAAACAGGTAGTGGCGTCACCCATCTTCTTTTGGAAAGATTTGGATATTTGGCTCTATTTGCTGTCTGAGAGAGTGGATTTCAATGATGCTTATCGACTTGGATATGATCGGGTGGGTTGTTGGTTATGCCCTAATAATAATATTCGAGCACAATTCCTTTCGAAGATTTATATGCCAGAACAAGCGAAACAGTGGCGTGATTTTTTAGTCAATTTTGCAAAGAAAATAGGAAAGCCGGATGCTGAAGAATATGTTGATTCTGGGATGTGGAAGGCGCGGCAAGGAGGAAATGGGCTTCGAGCTGCAGAGGATGTAAAAATCAAATTCACCAATTGTACATCTGAAGAACACGCGAAGATTTATAGTTTGGTCCGTCCCTTTACGGATGAATTTTTGAATATGATGGTTCCATTCGGCATTCTTGCTCCTGAATTGGGGCGTAAGCTGATACATGAGACATTGGTTTTGGATTCACGCACGAAAGTTCCGATTTTATCTATACAGCCTTTTAATCAGAATGGATTTGAATACGCTGTAAAGATTCAAACGCTAAACGTGGAATCCCATGAAGATTTGCAGGCAAAGGTAGCTTATCAGGTTAGAAAATATAATGCATGCCGTAAATGCTTAAAGTGCGAATCTGTTTGTCAGGCGGGGGCTATTTCTGTTAGAAACGATGGATATTATATCAATTCAGATCGATGTGTTCACTGTCTAAGATGTGTAACTGCTAAATATATTCGTGGCGGTTGCATGATGGAAAAGTATCTTTTAACAAAGCAGGAGTAAATTATGAAATTTCGTGGTCATGAAACATTCTTTATCCGAAAAGGATGGCTAAACAAAGGAATCAAAAACGTAAAGAAGATGCCGGGATTGTTTTCTGACCGCTCGGTCAATCCCATGGATGTTTTGGGAATAGGTTCTGTGATGGTCAAATCCCTGCGATATTGGTTGCAAGCTACTGGGCTAACGGAAGAAGTTCGTTCTAAGCAAAGAACGCAGCAATTTACTGTATTCGGGAATATTATTGCAAGAGAAGATCCCTATATTGAAGAATTGGGAACGCTATGGCTTTTGCACTATAAATTGAGCACTTCAAAAGAAATGGCTACTTCATGGTACTATTTTTTTAATATCTTCCCACTGCGTGAATTCACGAAAGATGATTTTATTGCTGGGGTAACTAATTTTGTGCGAGCACATGGGGAAGAAGTATCCAATCGTTCACTGGAAGATGATTTTAATTGCATTATCAATACCTATATACCCCGATATAAGCTAAATCCACAAAAGGCTAAACCAGAAGATAATATGGACTGTCCTTTAGGGGAATTGGGATTACTTGATATTCAAAACGTTAAAAATCGTATTTACAGAAGAATGATCCCGAGAAAGGATTCTATCGATCCAGCCGTTTTGGTTGCTTCCATTCTTGAGAGTGCAGGAGAACGCACAGAGGTATCCCTTCAACGCATTTTAAGCGGGGAGGGATTTCCAGGGAAATTATTTAACCTTGATACGATCACTTTGATGGGCATTTTAAGCTTGGCCGAAGCGCGGGGCTACGTAAGGATTATTCGCACCGCTGGCTTGGATGTGGTGCAGATTTCTAAAGAACTGACAGCCCAGAAATGCGTTGAAAATTACTATAAAAATTTACGATAGCCGATTTACCCGGCTATCTGATTGGTGGAGATTTTTATGAATGATTCATTGATTATGATAGAGAAAGGATTTCAGACATCCGTCAATATTGCTTATGATCTGAATAATCCGCAAAAGATAAAAAGCTTAATTCCTACACGGGAGGCCATCGGGCTTTTGGAAGACATTATACTCAGTACAGATGAACGTTCTACTCGTAGAGCCCGATTTTTGATCGGTGCTTATGGACGTGGAAAGTCACATATTGTACTGGTGATTTTGTCCATTCTATTTTCTAAGAAAATCAGTCTGTATCATTCGTTGCTTGAAAAGATTCAGAGTACTAACCCAGATTTGTATGAGTATGTGATGCAGTATCTGAATTCGGATAAAAAGCTGCTTCCTGTGGTGATCGATGGAAATAGCGATAGCATGACGCAGTCATTTTTATCTGCACTGTATAAGACTCTGCAGTATAATGGCTTGTCCGATCTCATGCCAGACACACATTTTAAGGCAGCAACTCATATGATTGAGCTATGGAAAGAAAAGTTTCCTGTGACTTATCAGGAATTGCAAAAGTTGTTGGAACAGCCTGTTTCTATTTTTGTGGAAAAACTGACCCAGTATGATGTGGCTAGCTACAAGAAATTTGTAGAATTATACCCTGAATTAACAGCAGGTAGCGAGTTTAATCCTTTTTCCGGCTTTAATGTGGTTGAAATTTTTGATTATGTCAATCAGAAATTGGCCGAAAAAGGATATAGCGGGATTTATGTTGTCTACGATGAGTTTAGCAAATATTTGGAAGCAAATATCACAACCGCCTCAGCGGGAGATGTGAAAATGCTTCAAGATTTTGCTGAAAAATGCTGCAGAAGCGGACGTCAGCAGCTTCACCTGCTGTTGATTCTGCATAAAGAAATTGAAAACTATATCGATCAGCTACCTAAGCAGAAGGTGGATGGCTGGAGAGGTGTATCTGAAAGATTTGCCCATGTTGTTATGCAGAGCGATTATAAGCAGACGTATGAGGTTATTTCTCATGCTATTCGAAAATCTCCTCAGTTGTGGCTTGATTTCCAGAAAAAGAATCAATTGCGTTTTGAATTTCTAGAAAACATCTATACACATAGCACCTTGTTTAAGGATTGTGATCAGGGGGAGATTAGACAGATCATCTACGGTGGATACCCATTGCATCCGGTGTCAACTTTTATACTGCCTAGACTCTCAGAGTTGCTAGCGCAAAATGAAAGAACGATGTTTACCTTTTTGGCAGGTAGTGACTATTATACACTTCCGCATGTTTTACAGAAGAATACAGCTGATTTTTCATTGATTACTCCTGACGTTTTGTATGACTATTTTGAGCCGCAAATGCGGAAAGAAGCATATACAACCGATGTCAATCGTTTATATAAACTCACAGCGCGTGTTCTGCATGAACATTCTTTGACGGATCTGCAAGCGAAAATAGTGAAAACGATCGCATTAGTTTATGTCCTTGGTCAATTTGAATGCATTGCGCCTACTGTTGATATGCTTTTTCATGTGTACTGTGAATATGACAAAGTAGATATAGAGGAAGCCATTCAGCAGTTAATCAAGCAAAAGTGTATTATTTACCTCAAACGAAGCAATGCTTATCTAAAAATTAAAGAAAATGTAGGTATAAATGTTTTCGATGAAATCAGGAAGACAGAGCTTAGAAGAAGCAAATTTACTACAGCGGATATTTTAAATCAGATCAACTTGGAGCCCTATTGCTATCCAACCCGCTACAATGACGATCATGCCATGGTTCGCTTTTTCGCTTTTCAATTTATAGATAGCAACAAGTTGGAAACCATTTTGGATGAAAATAGTGCTGATGGTACCTTATATGCGGTCATTCCATCTAGAAAGATGGATGCAACAGACTTGGAGAAAGCGGTTATAGCCGCTTCACGAGGGAAGACAACGACTGTTTTTGCGATTCATCGGCCGGTGAAAAACTTAGCCGCTTTATGTAGAGAATTTGATGCGGTTAGCCTTTTGCGTAGGCAGGCAGAAGAAGATCCGGCGCTTTTTGATGAGTATGACATCGTTTACCAGGACTTAATGGAAGTGATGCATGATTATATTGCTGCTTTTCTGCATCCTGAATATGAAAAAACTGACTATTTCTATGATGGAAAGCAGGAGCGACTTTACCGTAAATCCAATTTTAGTGAGCTTTTATCGAGTATTTGTGAAAAAGTGTATCCCGAGACGCCCATCATCAATAACGAAATGCTCAATAAGAATGAATTGACATCGATGGCTATTCATAGTAGGGAAAAACTGCTGAATGGCATCATCAGGGACTTCCAGCGACCGGGCTTTGGACTGTCTGGATCTGGACAAGAGATTTCTTTTCTGCGCAGCTCATTGGTGAATACTGGAATACTGAAGAATCTGGAATCGGTACCAGAAATTTGTTTGGTACCTGAAGATACGCAAATATCCCGAGTCTTCTCCATAATCTGTGATTTTATCGAGAGTGGACTGGGGAAAAAACGACCCTTGAAAGAATTGTATGATTCTTTGACAGGGAAAACAAATGGGATCGGTATGCGAAAAGGCGTGCTTCCTATTTTCTTGGTTATTGCAATGAAAGCATATCAAGGGCATGTAATTCTTTCTGACAAATTGGGCATGGAGTGCCCTTTTGAGGCAAATACCTTTACAAGAATTAACAATAATCCTGAAAAGTATTTCTTGCTGTTAGAGCAGTGGAATCAGGATAAAGAAAAATTTATTGGTAAGATGAAAGAACTCTTTTCTGATTATTCACAGGAGCAGGCACACATGGATGGGTATGGCAGCATTGCACAGTCTATGCATCGCTGGTATCTATCACTTCCTAAATACGTGAAGGAAATCAAGAAAGCCTATAAAGGGAAAGGACATTTTGAAAATGTACCGGTGGCATACACTAAATTCATAACCTTGATGAATCAAACGGGGATAGGCGCACAACAAATTTTGTTCGAAAAAATTCCAGCGATTTTTGGCTATGAAAAGTTTACTCTCGATGTATTTGACGATGTTAAATCCGCGAAGTTTTTCTTTGATTTCGTTGAGATTTCCCTATCTGATGTACTTATTCAGGAATCGAAAGATATACTGATGCCGCTTAGTAATCATAGAGCATCACTGCTTTCCATCTGCCAACAGTGGTTTGAACAATTGCCAGATTCTGCCAAAACATTTCTGTACCCAGATAATGCAGAACGACTTTTGCAAGTGGTTTCAGAGCCAGGAAATGATGAGTATGCTTTAATAAATCGTTTAGCGCACGCAATGACCAGCTTACGAATTAAAGACTGGAATAATGATACGGCTCTGATTTTTACCGGCAATTTGAGAAGGTACAGCCGATCCATCTTAGATTATGCAAAAGCACAGGCTGATGTTGCAACTACCAAGAGGCAAATACTTGCAAAAGACTTTTATGAGATTTTGTTCTGCGACAACAACGGAAAGCAGGAACGAAAAACTTTCAAACGAGAAGTTTATAGCAAGAAAGCCAAATTACTGTACAACGATATTGAAAGCTCTATCGAAGAAATGGGGCAGTCCATTACTCCACAAGAAAAGCGGCAGGTACTGATGGATCTTTTGGAAAAACTGTTGTAAGGAGGGAATCGATGTCTGTTTACTTTGATAACGCAGCTACAACATTTCCAAAACCCGAAGAAGTATATCAGTTCATGGACACTTTTTATCGTGCGTATGGAGGAAATGCAGGACGAGGGCAGTATATGTTAGCTGCCGAAGCTAGCCGAATGATGGCGGAAACGAGACAATTGCTACAGCGCACTTTGGACTGTGAGAATAAGGACATTATTTTTACGCCTTCAGATACACTGGCGCTGAATATGATTATTCAAGGATCTTTTAATTCTTCCATTAGAACGATTTATATATCACCGTATGAACACAATTCTGTCACACGTATCCTGCACCATTTTGCGGATAGTGTGGTAGTAAAAATTTTGCCAGTCAAGGATGACTTTACATTGGACTTTCCTAAAATCGTGGAACAGTTTAATGAAACACACCCGGATATGGTGATTATGAGTCATGTTAGCAATGTTTGTGGACTAATTGCACCGATCAAGCAAGTTTTTTCTGAAGCCAAAAAGTATCATGCGATCACTGTGGTGGATATGGCACAATCGGCAGGACTGATTTCTTTGCGCGCAGGATCCGATGATATTGACTACGCTGTTTTTTCTGGGCATAAAACCTTGTATGGTCCCTTTGGTATAGCTGGATTTGCAAAGAAAAAAGGAATCGCTCTTGAACCAATCATTTTTGGGGGAACGGGAGTTGATTCTGCTAATCAGGGTATGCCTGATATTCTTCCATATCGATACGAAGCAGGAAGCCAAAATATTCAGGCGGTGGCTGGACTTCATGCAGCGCTGACCTGGCTTGCTGATAAAACTGACATAATGGATGTGGAAAAAGCCAATCACCGGAAGCTGCTACAGATTTTGGGGCGACACTCTAATATTCATATTGTGGGTCCTAAAAACCGTGAAAACTGCATAGGCGTGGTCTCCTGCGTGTTTGATGGATATAGTCCTAACAATATGGGGGATGTCTTTGATGAACTGGAAATCGCGGTTCGCACAGGACTGGAATGTGCACCTTTAGCACACAAAACGCTTGGCACATTTCCGGCAGGCACGGTTCGATTCAGCGTTGGATATTTCACAAAAGAAAATGATTTTGAGTCACTTGATCAGGCTTTGACATATATTGAAGAAAATAGTTAAGGTGATCCTATGAGTTTTGCTGAGCTACAAATTGAACCTGAATATCGATCATTGACAACTGATGTGGCAAAGAATTTTTATATCCCTGTTCTAAAAGAGGCCATACTTTATCAGCGCGCTGTCGGTTTTTTTGCATCGTCTGTCTTAGCGCAAATTTCTGAGGGCGTAGAATGTCTGGCTGAGCACGGTGGGAAAATCCAGCTTATTGCATCGCCGCACCTACAGGAGCAGGATGTGGAGGCTATTGAAAAAGGCTATCAGAAGCGAGATAAGGAAGCTGTTCAAAAAGTAGTGCGTGATGCATTGTTTCGGGAATTAAATGCTCCTGCCAATGATACGGAGGCAAGACACTTAGACCTATTGGTGAATTTGATTGCCTACGGCTGCCTTGATATTAAGATTGCCATGGTGAAATCGAAAAGCGCGATGGGGATGTATCACGAAAAAATGGGAATCATGGAAGATATAGAAGGTAATCAAATTGCCTTTTCAGGGTCCATGAATGAATCCGGGAATTCACTTGTGAATAACTATGAAGCAATTGACGTTTTCTGCAGTTGGAAAAATGATTTTGATAGAAAAAGGGCAAGCGCAAAGTCCGATGCTTTTCGTCGGATCTGGAATAATGAAGAACAACAGATGGAAGTATTGTCTTTTCCGGATATAAAAGAAGAGATGATTCAAAAGTACAGACTGACTAAAAGAAATCCAAGAAAGCCGAAGAAAGTAGTGACAGAAGACATAGGGGTAACTCAGTTCGTTTCACCCCCGACACCAGAGCCTAAAATTCCCGAGACAGTACACATGCGTGATTATCAAAACCGGGCCTATGAGAATTGGGCAAACCAGAACTACTGTGGAATTTTTGATATGGCAACCGGAACGGGGAAAACATACACGGCACTCGCTGCAATCTGTAAACTCTATGAGAAACTTGGAAAAGACTTGGTCGTGATTATTGTGTGCCCTTACCAGCATCTTGTTGAACAGTGGAAAACAGATATAGAGGCTTTTGGGATGAAGCCAATTGTTTGTTACTCTGCATCAGAGCAAAAGGACTGGAAGAAACGTTTAAAACATAGAGTGAACTGGTATCAATTTGGGTCTACGCATCATTTTTGCATGGTTACGACAAATGCAACTTTCTCTACAGAATATGTACAAGATTTACTCAAACGATTAAAAGGTAATACTTTATTGGTTGTAGACGAAGCGCACAATCTGGGATCTGAAAATTTACAATGTGCTTTACTGCCTAACATGAAGTATCGCTTGGCGCTTTCTGCTACGATTGAGAGACACGGTGATGAAGAGGGGACGCAAGCGCTGTTTGCTTATTTCGGAGAGAAGTGCATCGAGTACACCTTGGAAGATGCCATTCGAAATGAAATGTTGACACCTTACTACTATTATCCGATAGTTGTCACGTTGAATGAAGATGAACTGGCTGTATATACGGAGCTGACAAGAAAAATTGGACAAATGATAGCAGCATCCCCTAAAAAACACGGAAAGGTAAAATTGTCCGAAGCTGCGAAAAGTATTTTAATCAAACGTGCACGACTCGTGGCTGCGGCATCAGGAAAAATAGAAGCGTTACGGGAAGCTATCGAAGACTACAGGGACAAGAATCATATGCTTGTGTACTGCGGATCTGCGAGTATGAAAGACAATGATTATGTAGAGGGGAAGCCGTCGGCTGATGAAATGCGTCAGATCGATGTAGTAACAAATCTTCTTGGAAATCAAATGGGTATCAATGTAGCCCAGTTTACTTCTCGAGAAAATGCACAAAAGAGAAAGCAACTCATTTCCAGCTTTGATGAGGGGGTTTCCATTCAAGCTTTGATAGCTATTCGTTGTTTGGATGAAGGCGTGAATATCCCTAGCGTTGACAAAGCGTTTATTTTAGCAAGCAGTACGAATCCAAAAGAGTATGTACAGCGAAGAGGACGTGTACTAAGGCTCCATAAAGGGAAAAAGTTTGCAAAAATCTATGATTTTATTACGCTACCAATTGCGCTTGATGATGTTAGTTCTTACGCAGAAGAAGACATCGCAACAGCGAGATCTCTGGTAAAGAGGGAATTGGCACGAATGATCGATTTTGCCAAAATTGCCGAGAATCCTTTTGAAGTAGATTCCTTAATTTATGAAATCAAAAATGTCTATAATATTAAAGAAGAAAATCTGGAGGATGAGTGGGATGAATGAAATTAAGCTAGATGAAAGAATTCTGTACAATATTAAAACTGGCACAATTAAGAAAGAGAAAGATTTTTTGCATAGACGAATGAGTGAATCAGAGAAGGTAAAAACTTTGTACAGGATGATCAAAGAAGAGGTTAACAAAGGGGAAAAAGATAATTGATTATCAGGAGGAAATAAGATGCTGATTGAGTACTTGAAAATGGTTAATTTTCGCCAGTTCAAAGAGGAAACCATAATTAATTTTTCCTGCGATCCGGAGCGAAATGTAACGGTAATTTTAGGGAATAATACATGTGGGAAAACAACTTTGCTGCAGGCATTTAATTGGTGTTTTTTTAATAAAGTTGAGCTGCCTCACAAAGACATGCTTTTAAATTATGAAGTGGGAAATAGCATGCCGGAAGGGATTCAGAGCGAAGTTTCAGTTGAGATTGGCCTACAGCATGGCGGCGTACATTATCATATTAAGCGAAGAAGAGTATTTCAAAAACTAAACGGAAAAGTTGTGCCACAAGGCCAGTATGTCGATATGTGGTACAAGGAACCAGATGGTCAGAGTCAGCCTATTTTAAATAATCAAATCGCAGATAAAATCAACTCAATTTTACCAGAAAAACTGTCTTCTTATTTTTTCTTCGACACAGAACGAGTTTTAGCGATTGGGGAAGGGGAGGATTTGTCCGCCGCTGTAAAAGGTTTACTGGGATTGTCTTTGTTGGATAATATAGTGAAACATTTGGGAAAAAGAACAAACGCTTCCTCTGTCATCGGTCAGTTTTATAAAGAACAAGCGCAATTTACTCCTGACGCAAGCGTGAAAAAAGCGATGGATATAATCAATGATGATGAAGAGAAGAAACGTGTCCTTAATTCTAAAATTGAAGAACATAAAAGTGATCTTGAGTCTTATAACAAACGGCTTACACAGTTGAACCAGATCTTGGCACAAGCAGACGAGACACAAAAGCTTCAAAAACAACGTGATGGCTATGAAAGAATGTTACGAGACAGAAAAAACGAGCTCTCAAGAAGGAAAGAAGACCAGCGAAAACTTATCAATAAAGAAGGGGCATCTTTTTTACTGCAGCCTTTAATTGTTAAGACTTTGGCTTTTTTAAAGAGAACAAAAGTAGACGATAAGGGGATTAAAGGATTAACCGCTGTTACCTTGCAAGAAATCTTAAGACGTGGGGTTTGCGTATGTGGGCAGAAACTGGAAAAGAACAGTGATGCATACAATCATATTTTGAAAGAAATTGAATATGTGCCGCCAGCTAGTATAGGAACTCTTGTACGCAATTATAAGGATAGTCTCAATAAATATCGTGAGGATAATGGCTCTCTTTTAGCAGACTTGAAGAGCAGCTACCAACAAATTAGCTCCATAGAGGAAGATATTGAATGCTATTCTGATGAAATTAATAAGTTGAGCAAGCAAATTGCAGAAAAAGAGGATTTGAGTAGGTTTGAAGAAGAACGGGCAAATGTAACTCGTAGATTAAGGGAATTAGGCAGATTAAAAGATGATGAGCTGGGTAAAATAGGCAGCTTGGAACATGAAATTAATGAACGACAAAGATATGTTGATGCTCATTTTAATGATTCTACTAAAAGTAGAGAGCTGAGAGTTTGTATGGCTTATGCAGAGAATGTGTCGGAATGGGTTCAATCAATTTACTCGAAAAGTGCGAAAAAAGTTAGGGATGACCTCTTAAGTAAAGTGAATGATATTTTTAGAAAAATGTACACCGGTAGTCGAAAGGTTGAACTGGATGATAAATATCAAGTCAAGCTTTTTGCGGATGTCAATGGAAATTATGTTGAGTCAAGTATGTCTGAAGGTCTGCGGAGAGTCAAAAATTTTGCCTTCATTGCAGGATTAGTTGCTCTTGCGAAAGAAAAAGTCGTAGCAACAGCAGGTGGCGTAGCAGAGGAGGAAGAGGTAGATTTTTCTTCTGAACCGTATCCGCTGGTGATGGATGCTCCATTTTCTAATGTAGATGAAAAACATACGGCCAACATTGCAAAAATATTACCAGAAGTAGCAGAGCAGGTTATTATGTTCGTTATGCAAAAAGATTGGAATTATGCGAAAAAAGTCATGGATGATAAAGTGGGGGCTCGTTACAAGCTGGATAAAATTAATGAGGTGCATACGGAATTAGAGGTGATTCAGAATGTTTGATAAAGATGTCAGAATTCAAGGAATCTATGCTACTCATCTGAAAAGTCTTGCAAGAGATATGGTTAATTCCAAGAAGCCGTATCTGTTTGAACGCTATATTGATGTGTACATGAATGCGGCTATCATTGGTCTGTTAGAGGGAAACCCTGAAATGCATCCTGATTTTTCAACCACAAAAGATACTGCCCAAATACTTGCATCAGCTTTTATAAAAGAAAGGTATAAATGTGAGTTTTTATATCGACTCGTTATGCTACTTGATGACAGCACGGGTCTGACTAATGAACAGAAAATTGACAGAGCTTTTAAGGATGATGGAAATGTCGATAAATGTCCTGAAAAGATGGTTGCAAATGAAAAGTTGTTTTTGGGGTATGTTCTTGCCGGAATTGAGATTCTTTATGAAAAAATAGGGGAGGGTGCTACCAGTGTGGATGATTTATGTTTAAATGCATATGCCATGATGGAAAATTATCAAGATAAATGGAATAATCTTACACCTGAAGAATGCTTAAAGAAAGCACTTCGTTCGAACTAAGGGAAAAAATATGATCATTGCTGATTACTATGAATTGGCAGACGTTTTTTATGGAGATTCTTTTATAGACTGTGCTTCTGTATTTTTCAAAAGGCTTGGCCTTGTTGAGAGCGCAGAAGTGAAGAGTTATGCCAGCGAGATCAAGTCTTGGGTATATGATTTGCTTGGCTATGATGTCCATTTGTCAAAAGAAGAACGCTCTGCTCTGGGGTGGATTCAATCCGCTGCAGAGCTTGCTTCGATTCTTATGGAGTCAGGTGAAACGATTCGGCTTTTTTCAATACAGCTTAAGCCGTCAAGAGATAGGAGCCAGATTGCATATACTATCCAAAAGATGTTCTCCAAAGGAGTGGGCGACTGCTCTAATATTTTATTTTGCCAAGATTCACCTGAAAAAAGAGAAATCATGCTGACAATGGATACAGGAAATGACATTATTTTGTCGGATTGGTATTCTGCCGAGTCTGATGCAGATAAATTCCTGAATATAGCAACAGCGAGTTTTTCATGGAAAAATGCAAGAGATTTTCAGGCAGATTTATCATACGTAATGGGCCGAGAATATTATTTCCGTCCGTTTTCATCGTTAGATTTTTATGTTTTTTTATACTATTCCCCTCGTGCATTTTTGCTTGAAGATGGGCACTGTGATTGGGAAGCACTGCACAAGGAAATGGATGCTCTTCGTGATAAAGCAGTTTTGGATTATGGGGATGACTATGTAGAGCCTTGTCATGGGGATGGAAAGGGAATTGATGATTTGGATATTCCTATCGATGATCTATATAGTGAGCCAACACGGGCTTCTACAGAGGTGGTGAATCAAGAAGACCTTCCAAATGATGTTACTGATGACAATTTTGATAGACTAATTACACAATTGGAGGATAGCATTAATGATCCGGTTAAACTGATGAAAATTCTTGATTTTAACCAGCCAAAGAGAGAGTCAATAGACCAAGCACGACAGAAAGCCACTGTAATGGCTGAAAAAGATTCAACGGTTAGCTTAACGGTAGAGACTGAAACCGCGCCGAATATTACTAAGCCTACAGCGGAACATCACGAAAAGGAGACTCAGTCGTATGCTGAGGACGAGAAAGCACCGGTGCCGGAAGCAACTCATCATGTGGAAGAGCAACGAGAAACAGATGTAAAAATGCGGAAAATGGAGGTTAAGAAAAAATCTATTTCAGATATTTCAGAAAAAGTAGATGCTACACTACGAGACATTACTATATTAAAGGCCAAAGTGGAAGATCGCGAACAGAAGATAGCTTTATTGGATGGTGAGAAACAAAAAGTCTCGAGAACGGGAGGGTTTGGCCTTATTCGTGCATGGAACCGTTTCACGCGAGGTTTGCGGAGAAGAAAAATGCCTTTGGAAGTCACAAAGCGTGATACAAGAGCAATTCAAAAAGAAATGAGTATGGTTATACAGGAAAAAGAATTTTTGCTTTGGCAATTGAAGCAGAAAGAAGAGGAGTACGAATTGCTAAAGAAAAAGCTACATGCGCTACAGTAAAACTGCTGAGGTGCTACTCCACTGCCTAGGGAAACGCCGACCATTATGCAAGGGAGATCTCTCGCTATCGCTTTCGATGACGATACACGCGAAGCGCTATTTCTTTCAAACATAATCAAGGAGTAGCACGCTCCACGAGCGACCCCTCTATGCCTTGGGCATAGGGGGATTTATTTCGCAGGTGTCACTTTGTCTCTTTTCGCGGCCCTTCGGGAGCGGCAGTCATTTTCATTTCCCTTTCCTTGCCCTGTATGGTAAAATATAACAGTCATACTGACATGAATAATAAAGAATAGAGAGGCGAAATTTATGGCTCATTGCAATGAAAATTATCTGAATCTTCAGGGTGCATACCTGTTTGCGGAAGTCCGCAAGAAGCAGGAGGCGTATAAAGCCGCGCATCCGGATGCGAATATCATTTCCCTTGGTATCGGTGATGTGACGCAGCCGCTGGCTCCGGTCGTGATCGAAGCGATGAAGAAGGCTGTCGAGGAAATGGGACATGTGGAGACGTTCCGCGGCTATGGTCCGGAGCAGGGCTATCTCTTCCTGCGTGAAGCGATTGCGAAGCATGATTTCCAGGATCGCGGATGTGATATTTCCCCAGACGAGATCTTTGTCAGCGACGGCGCAAAGTGCGATGTCGGCAATATGCAGGAGATCTTTGCAGAATCCGATATCGTCGCGATCACTGACCCGGTGTACCCGGTCTATGTGGACAGCAATGTCATGGCGGGCAGAAGCGGCAAATATGTCCGCGGGGCGTATGAACGCTTCGAATATCTGCCGTGCTATGAAGAATGCGGCTTCAAGGCAAATCTGCCGTCTCATGATCCGATGATCATTTATCTGTGCTCGCCGAATAACCCGACCGGCTCTGCGCTGACGAAGAAGGATCTGACGGTATGGGTGCGCTATGCACAGCAGACGGGCTCTGTCATTTTCTTCGATGCTGCGTATGAAGCATTCATCACGGAAGATGATGTGCCGCACAGCATTTATGAGATCGAAGGGGCGAAGGAAGTCGCTATCGAGTTCCGTTCGTACTCGAAGACGGCTGGCTTCACCGGTGTCCGCTGCGGGTACTGTGTCGTTCCGAAGGAGCTGATGCTGGAAACGAAGAAGGGCGAGAAGATCTCGGCAAACCAGCTGTGGGATCGCCGCCAGTGCACGAAGTTCAATGGCTGCTCTTATATCGTGCAGCGCGGTGCAGAAGCGATCTACACCGAAGAAGGCCAGAAGCAGATCCAGGAAACGCTGGATATCTATAGAAAGAATGCTGCGGTCATCTTGGCCGGTGCGAAGGAAGCGGGTCTTCCTGCCTGCGGCGGCGTGAACAGTCCATATGTATGGCTGACGGTGCCGGAAGGTATGACGAGTTGGGATTTCTTTGATTTCCTGCTGAATAAGGCGGAAATCATCTGCACGCCGGGCTCCGGCTTCGGTCCGTGCGGGGAAGGCTATGTCCGTCTGACGTCTTTCAATACGCCGGAGCTGACGAAGGAAGCAGTAGAACGCATGAAGAAGGCACTGGCTGCCAGATAAATTGAAGGGGGAGGGAAGATAGCGATCGGCTCATGCATTGAAAAATGAGAAGATCGCTTTTCCCGAATTGGGAATGAGGGGTGGCGCTTTCGCGTTCAGTCATCGGTCACTTCTGATCCCTGAACCTATATTTACAAGGAGTATCCATGAGTACGAATTTGCAGATCGGCATTGTCGGCCTTCCGAATGTAGGGAAGAGCACGCTGTTTAATGCCATCACAAAAGCCGGAGCAGAAGCGGCGAATTTTCCTTTCTGCACCATCGAGCCGAATGTGGGCGTCGTAGAGGTCCCGGATCATCGCATCTATGATCTGGCGAAGATGTTCCAGCCGAAGAAGACGACGCCGGCGTTCACTCGTTTCGTCGATATCGCCGGCCTCGTAGCGGGCGCGTCCAAGGGTGAGGGCCTGGGAAATCAGTTCCTCTCGCATATCCGTGAGACGGATGCCATCGCGCATGTCGTCCGTTGCTTCGAGGATGGAAATATCACGCACGTAGAAGGCTCTATCGATCCTGTCCGTGATATGGATATCATCAATACGGAGCTGTGTCTGGCGGATCTGGAGAGTGTCGACAAGAAGAAGGTCAAGACGGCGAAGCTCGCGCAGGCAGGGATCAAGCAGGCGAAGCTCGATCTGCCGGTGCTTGAAAAGGTATTCGATGCGCTGCAGGAAGGGACGCCGGCAAGAGCCCTTGATCTCTCGGAAGATGATCTGGAGGTCTTGAAGGAGCTGAATCTCATTACGCTGAAGCCGGTCCTTTATGTGCTGAATGTCGCGGAAGATGACATCGCGGATCCGGAAGCGAATCCTTTCGTCCAAAAGGCAGCGGCGCAGGCAGAAAAGGAAGGCGCGAAGTGGGTGCCGATCTCTGCGGAGATCGAGCAGGAGGTCTCTGAGCTGGATGCCGAAGAGGCGAAGGCTTTCTTGGCCGATCTGGGCGAAGAGGAGCCTGGTCTGAATCGCCTGATCCGCAGTGCGTACTCTATGCTTGGACTTATCAATTTCTTCACCGTCGGACCGGATGAATGTCGTTCTTGGACGGTCCGTGAAGGGACGAAAGCACCGAAGGCCGCCGGCAAGATCCACAGCGATATCGAGAGAGGCTTCATCCGTGCGGAGATCGTCTCCTACAAAGACCTGATGGAATGCGGATCGTATACGACGGTCCGTGAAAAAGGTCTCCTCCGTGTCGAAGGGAAGGACTATATCATCCAGGATGGGGATATCGCCTACTTCCGCTTCAATGTGTAGTTTTTGAAATCAGAGAGCGCAGCCCGCATGGGCTGCGCTTTTTTGTACCCTTTTTGAGGAAAGGGGGACTCTCGCATAGTTCCCTCCTTCCTTTGGAAGGAGGTGCTCCGAAGGGGGCGGAGGTTGGCTCGCGCAGTGGGATGAAAAGAAACGTGAGGAAAGCGCACTCTCGTATCGTCATCCCGAGCGGAGCCGAGGGATCTTTTTCGTTTTCCGTTTTCTGTTTCCTGCATGAATCAGTTTGCGGGAAACACCGTGATTGCAAGTCTTAAGGAACACTGTGTTTCCCGCTTCCCGCTGTCCTCCTACTTTTGCTTGACCGCGAACGAAAAAGATTTCTCGCATTCGCTCGAAATGACAATAAGGGGTGGCGGTGGGCGGCATTCTACCTCCTTCCTTTGGAAGGAGGTGCCCCGAAGGGGCGGAGGTTGGCTTCCGCAGCGGGGTGAAAGGAAATGTGAGGGAAGTGGTGTTCTCATTTCACTGACTTTGAGACGCTTTTCTCACTCGTTTTCATACCGCCAGCACCCTATCCATCTCGCTGCGCTTGCCGCGTTCCCCACGCGGGTAATGCTTTAGTGTGGGGAAAGCGGTATTCTCGTATTTCGGACTATACTGATTTCTCTCGCAGATTGCGTTTTTGCATGCCAGTAGAGCAGCCCCTTGAAGAAGGGGCGCGCCGAAGGCGGAGGATAGATCTGCCCCGCAGGGGCAGCCTTCTACGAGAAGGGATGAAAGGGGATGTGAGATAGCCCGTCCTCCCGTATCGTCATCGAAAGCAGAGCCGAGGGATCTTAACGTGATAGCGGCGTTCTGCATTGGTGAGGAAACGCAAAATTTTTTTGCCGTGTCGTTATCTCACCGTCTACGTTTTACCGGTGTGCAAGGAAGATTTCTCGCTTCGCTCGAAATGACGATACGGGGGCAGCCTTCTACGAGAAGGGATGAAAGGGGATGTGAGATAGCCCGTCCTCTTGGATCGTCATCGAAAGCAGAGCCGAGGGATCTTAACGTGATAGCAGCGTTCTGCATTGGTGAGGAAACGGAAAATTTTTTTGTCGTATCGTTATCTCACAGTCTTCACTTTACCGGTGTGCAAGGAAGATTTCTCGCTTCGCTCGAAATGACGATATATGGGGAAAAAATGACGATACGGGGGAATGATGGGATGCGGAGGAGCGGTATTCTCATTTCCCTACCCCCGCAGGCTAGCTGCAAACTATTTTCCTTTATTTTTACGCACTTTTCTTTCCTGTGATATAATGACATTATTAGGAGAGAATGTTAGAAGAGAATGTTTTTACGAAATGTAGAGTTTCCTCTACATTTATGAACCCATAAGGAGGGAATATATGAAGAAGAAATGGATGATCGTTCTCCTCATTGTCATCGCAGTGGCAGCGGGCGGCGGTTATTTCTGGTATCAGAAGAGCCATGCTCCGCAGAAGGATAATTACACGGTGGGGGCGGTATCGCGCGGCACTATCGGGCTTACCATCGATGCGACGGGGACGATCGAGCCGGTGAATAGTGTCGATCTCTCGGCGACGGCGTCCGGTACTTTGGAAAAGGTGTATGTGAAGCAGAATGAAAAGGTCACGAAGGGCGAGACGCTGGCGATGATCGAGTCGAAAGCGCTGACGTCCATGATGAAGCAGACGCAGAATACGCTCGCCAATAAGGAGTCCTACTATGAACGTCTGGCAGGCCTTTATGAGAAAGGCGCGATCCCGTATCAGGAGATGGACAATGCGCGCATGGACTATCTGAATGCACAGGCGGCGTATGACAAGGCGCAGGCGGATGTGAATGATACGGTCATCACATCGCCTATGGATGGCGTGGTCATCGGCGAGCCGATGAAGGAAGGGGAGACGGTGTCTCAGGGGCTGTCTAGCCAGATGGTCATCGTGACGGTCGCCGATCTTTCTTCCATGCGTATCGAGCTTCTGGTCGATGAGACAGATATCGGTGAGGTGGCCGTTGGCCAGAAGGTGGAATTCACGGTCGATGCGTACCCGAACCGCACGTTCCACGGCGTCGTGTCGGATATTTCCAAGAAGCAGTACTCGGCGAGCGGCAGCACCAGCAGTTCCTCGAGCTCGGTCGTGTACTATACCGTCTATGTAGATATCAATAAGGACGAGCTGGAAGGGCTCTATCCGTCCATGACGGCAAGAGCGGTCATCAAGGGCCGCGAGAGCGTGGATGCGCTGACGGTGCCTGTGACGGCGATCCGCAGCGACTCGGAAGGCTCCTATGTCTACGTCAAAGAGGGGGCGGATGTGAAGAAGACCTATGTGACGACGGGGATCTCCACCGAGAAGGAGATCGAGGTGACGAGCGGTCTTTCCGAGGGGCAGGAGATCGTGGTCAGTGGGACTGTCTCGCAGGAGAAGACTTCGACTCCGACGAATAAGAACAATCGCCACGGCCCGGGAGGTCCGGTGTGATGGAGAAGAAAGAGAAATCGGATGAAGTCATCCGCCTGACGGATATTGGTAAGAGCTACTATATCGGGAAGCAGGAGGTGCCTGTCCTGACGAAGATCGATCTTACGATCTCCAAGGGGGAGTTTGTCTCTATCATGGGGCCTTCGGGCGCCGGAAAATCGACGCTGATGAATATTCTGGGCTGTCTCGATCGTCCGAGTCGCGGCTCTTACAAGCTCGATGGGGAAGAGGTCGCGAGGCTCGGGGACAGCGCGCTGGCATATACCAGAAATCGCAAGATCGGTTTCGTCTTCCAGAGTTTCAATCTGCTGCCGAAGCTCTCGGCGCTGGATAATGTCATCCTTCCCATGATCTATGGGAATGTCTTCAAGAAGGAGAGAAGAGAGCGCGCTCTTCGCATGCTGGACTCCGTGGGGCTGGGTGACCGTGCGTATCATATGCCGGCGGAAATGTCGGGTGGGCAGCGTCAGCGCGTCGCCATCGCCCGTGCGCTCATCAATGACCCTGCCATCATCATGGCGGATGAGCCGACAGGGAATCTGGACAGCAAGTCGACAAAGGAGGTCATGGAGATCTTTTCCTCTCTGTATCAAGAGGGGAAGACCATCATCCTCGTCACGCATGAGAATGATGTCGCGGCTTACGCGACCCGCCACGTGATCCTTTCTGATGGACACATTAGTAAAGATATACGAGGGCCTTTATCATGACGAATATTTATTTTGAAAGTGTCCTCATGGCATGGAGCTCGATCGTCAGCAATAAAATGCGCTCGCTGCTCACCATGCTGGGCATCATCATCGGGGTAGCGGCCGTCATCGCGCTCATGTCCATCGGCTATGGCGTGCAGGACTCGATCAAGAGCGATATTTCCCGTCTGGGATCGAATACCATCACGGTCACGCCGGGGACCGGCAGAAAGCCGGGGGTGAAGCAGGCGGCCGGCTCTATGCAGACCTTGACCTACAAGGACTATCTGGCGATCCGCAATTTGCCGAATATCACCTATTCTGCTCCGCTCGTGCAGGGGAGCTACCTTCTCGTCAATGGGAATAAGAACTGGAATACCCGTGTCTACGGCTGTACGCAGGACTATGCGGATCTTTCTGACCTCAAGGTGCAGGAAGGCCGTTTCTGGACGCAGAAGGAGTACAATGCCCGTGCCCGTGTTGCTGTCATCGGGAAAACGGTCGCGACAGGGCTCTTCGGAGAAGAGGATCCCATCGGGAAGAAGGTCCGTATCCATGGGAATCCATTCACCGTGATCGGGCTTTTGGAGGAAAAGGGTTACTCCTTCATGGATCAGGATGACCGCGTACTCTGTCCTTTCAGCACCGTGCAGGAACGTATGCTGCACATCACCTATGTGAATAACATCGTCATCTCGGCGGATAACAGCAGTGATCTTTCACAGATCGAGTCCGACGTGACGAATCTGCTGCGCACGCGCCACCGCGTCTCCGGGACGGATGATGATTTCTCCATCCAGAATTCGCAGGATCTCATCAAGACCATGGAGTCGACCACGCAGACACTCACCATCTTTTTGGGCAGTGTGGCGGCGATCTCCCTCCTGGTCGGTGGTATCGGCATCATGAATATCATGCTCGTCTCTGTCACGGAGCGTACGAAGGAGATCGGTATTCGCAAAGCTCTGGGCGCGACATACCAGATGATCATTGTCCAGTTCCTGATCGAGTCCATCACCGTCAGTCTTGCCGGCGGCTTCCTGGGGGTCGCTCTTGGCGTCGGCATCGCGCTCGTGACGCCGCAGCTGTCACAGATCCCGACCGTCATCGCAGCGGGGCCCATCGTCGGCTCTTTCGTCTTCTCTGTCCTGATCGGCCTTATTTTCGGCCTCTATCCGGCACAGAAGGCGGCAAAGCTGAATCCGATCGATGCACTGCATTATGAATAAGGCAAACAAAAAAACCTGACTCATGTCAGGTTTTTTGTTTTTGGGTTCAGGGTTCAGGGTTCAGGATTAGCCTCGGGGACGTGCGGTCTCCCTTGTTTGTGGATGAAAGCCTCTCTTGAATGAGAAATTAGAAATGAGAAATGCGAAATGGTGGTGCGGCGCATAAAAA
>OLGI01001077.1_pt1 | contig 25075 bp, 24 predicted proteins | sample 1605221 | NCBI WGS metagenome assembly OLGI01 (sample SAMEA3888915, study PRJEB22519) | human gut metagenome | biome: human gut; feature: human-associated habitat; material: faeces | place: Denmark | collected 2010 | reverse complement strand
CCTCCACCTTGGCAAGGTGGCGCTCTACCAGATGAGCTACGCCCGCGGAACAAGATGTACTATACCAGACATTTTTCGCTTTGTCAAGCATAGATTTTAGGATTCTGTTGCAAAATGCGGGGGGCTGTGATACACTTGCCCGGTAAATCGTATTTTTCAGGAGGCAGTCATGGCCACTTTACAGGAAGAGATCTCCCGCCGCCGGACGTTTGCGATCATTTCGCATCCGGACGCCGGTAAAACCACGCTGACGGAAAAGTTCCTGCTCTACGGCGGAGCCATCGCGCAGGCGGGTGAAGTCAAGGGCAAGCGCGAGCGCGCGGCAAAATCCGACTGGATGGAAATCGAAAAGCAGCGCGGCATTTCGGTCACGTCGTCGGTCATGCAGTTCCAACACGGCGGCTACTGCATCAACATCCTCGACACGCCGGGACATCAGGACTTCTCGGAGGACACCTACCGCACGCTGATGGCCGCGGACAGCGCCGTCATGGTCATTGACGGCGCGAAGGGCGTCGAGCCGCAGACGCGCAAGCTCTTCAAGGTCTGCGCCCTGCGCAATATCCCCATCTTTACCTTTATCAATAAGATGGACCGCGAGACGCGCGACCCGCTCGAGCTCTGCGAGGAGGTCGAGCGCGAGCTCGGCATCGACACCTATCCCGTCAACTGGCCGATCGGCTGCGGCAAGGAGTTTGCCGGTGTGTACGACCGCGACAAGCGCTGCATCCTGCACTTCACCGACGCGGGCCACGCCAAAAAGGCGGGCATCACGGAAATCGAGCTCGACGATCCCGCGCTTGTCGACCTGATCGGTCAGGCCCGCCGCGATACGCTCGCCGACGAGGTCGAGCTGCTCGGCGCGGGCCGCGACTTTGACCTGGACGCCGTGCGCCACGGTAAGCTCTCCCCCGTGTTCTTCGGCAGCGCGCTCACGAACTTCGGCGTTGAGCCGTTTTTGAACGCCTTCCTTGAGATGACCACGCCGCCGCTTCCGCGCGTGAGCGACGCGGGCGAGGTGGACGTCTACTCCCCCGAATTCTCGGCTTTCGTCTTCAAGATCCAGGCCAATATGAACAAGGCCCACCGCGATCGTCTGGCGTTCATGCGCATCTGCTCGGGCAGGTTTGAGCGCGACACGGAGTATTTCCACGTCCAGTCGGGGCGCAAGATGCGCCTTTCTCAGCCGCAGACGATGATGGCCGCCGAGCGCGAGATCGTCGACGAGGCCTACGCGGGCGACATCATCGGCGTGTTTGACCCTGGCATCTTCTCGATTGGCGACACGATCACGACGCCCGGCAAAAAGTTCCGTTTCTCCGGCATCCCGACGTTCGAGCCCGAGCACTTCATGCTCGTCTCACCCAAGGACACGATGAAGCGCAAGCAGTTCGTCAAGGGCGTGGAGCAGATCGCGCAGGAGGGCGCCATCCAGATCTTCAAAATCCCCGACAGCGGCTTTGAGGACGTGGTCGTCGGCGTGGTCGGCACGCTGCAGTTCGACGTGTTCGAATACCGCATGAAGAACGAGTACGGCGTCGACCTGCGCATGAGCGGCCTCCCCTACGAGCACCTGCGCCTGATCCGCGAGTGCCCGTGCGACGTGAAGGACCTGATGCTCTGCTCGGGCTCCCGCGTGCTCGAGGACTTCAAGGGCCGCAAGCTCATCGCCTTCGGCGGCGAGTGGAGCGTGGGCTTTCTCACCAAGCACAATGAGGGTCTTATCCTCGACGACTGGCTCAGCGTGTGATTTTGCCCAAAAATTGCAAAAACATCAAAAGGAGCGCGGTCTCCGCGCTCCTTTTTGTCTGCTTTTTTGTCGAAAAAGCGCAAATGATCTGTTGACAAACGTTAAGAACGCGTATATAGTGTGAGCCGTAAAAAAGAGTAGGTGCAGCCGCTTCGACCGCATCTCAAACGATAATAGCAAACCCGGTGAAAACCGGCGACGCAAAGCTATAGGGCCTTACCCCTGGGAACAGGGCTGGCAGCCAGTTACCGAAAGGAGATCGCCGTATGAAACGGCTGTTTCGTCATGCCTGCGCTATGCTCGCAGTGCTTATTGTCATGTCCATGTTCACGGTTGTGAACGCCAGCGCTGCCAATGGCACCACCATTGACACCACGAATGCCAAGTATGGTTTCGTCACCGTCAACTACACCTCCAATGCCAAATTGAAGGTCGGCATCCAGTACGGTAACGAAAAGACGTCTTACAAAAACTGCCCGAGCGGCAAGGACGCCGTCTTCTCCCTCGAGCAGGGCGACGGCACCTACACCATCTCCCTCTGCGAGAACATCTCCGGCACGACCTACCGCGTCGTGACCAGCAAGCGCGTCAACGCCAAGATCGAAAACGCCTACGCCCCTTACCTCATCGCCACGACCGACGTGCAGTTCACCTCCGGTGATGATGTGTGCAAGAAGGCCGCCGCGCTCTGCAAGGACGCCAAGACCGATATGGACAAGGTCACCGCGATCTACAACTACATCGCCGGTCACTACACCTACGACACCAAGCTCGCTAACGACATCACCTCCGGCAAGGTCAGCAAGTACATCCCCGACACCGCCGCCACCCTGAACAGCAACAAGGGCATCTGCTACGACCTCGCATCCCTCTTCGCCGCCATGTGCCGCAGCCAGAACATCCCCTGCACCCTCACCAAGGGCTACGCTGGCAGCAGCTACCACGCCTGGAACAAGGTCAACGTCAGCGGCAACTGGTACCAGATCGACATGACCTACGCCGTCACCAAGCGCGTCATCAACGAGACCACCTTCGCCGGCTGCGTCTCCCCCCTGACCTACTCCCAGCAGAGCGACACGCTCGCCGTGTCCGCGGTGGCGTAAAATATCACAATTCGTCGAAGTACGGCGGCAGGTATTTCCTGCCGCCGTTTTTTTCTGCGCATTATTAGTTCTGTTAATATCTTATATATTTTTTGAAAATCTCCTTGCATTTTTGGGCAAATCTGGTATACTGTGAACATAAAATTTTGGCACACCCAAATATCTGTGCGGCTCGCAGAAGAGCAACTGTACAGAAAAAGGCACAGCAGGCGAAAGCCTGTGTCGCAAAGCCACGGACCTAAACGGCGCTCGCGCCGCACGGCAGCCGGTTGCCAAATGCAGATCATCTCCCCCCTTCTTCGCGCCGTACAGGCAAAAGAAGGAGGATTTTTTTATGTCTGAGAAGAAAGTTGGCAAGCGCCTTCTCACCTGGGTCCTGGTCCTCGTGATGACGCTGTCGCTATTGCCGCTGAACGTGCTGGCGGCGAGCGATCCGACGACGGACGGCGGCGCGGCGGCGACGGATGACAAGCTGCACTTTACTAAAGAAGCCACGCTGGATCAGCAGACCGACGAGATCACCGTGCGCATGGAAGCATGGGCGACCGGTGAGGTGACGACCAACACGTCTACGGAAGCGCTGGACATTGCGCTGGTGCTGGACGTGTCCGGCTCGATGAAAGAGGATTTCATTCAGGAAGAAGAAACGTTTACTCCCGTGTACGAAAAGGACCTAGTCAAGGGAGAAACTTACTACGTCAAGGGTGCCTTTGGGTCGTATCATGAAGTGACTTGGTGCGCGGATTGTAATAAGTGGACGCGCGGTTGCGTGAGCATTCTGGGATATCACGTTTCTCTGGGAAAATATGAGGCTAAGACCAGTGCAGACGATAACAATAGCGATCACAAGCAACTTTATAAGTATTTCTACACTCGCGGACAGAGCAAGCTCGACGCGCTCAAAGTGGCTGTAAACAGCTTCATTGATAATGTTGCCACAAAATCGCCCGACAGCCAGATCGCTATCGTGAAATTCGCGGGTACTAAGTCTGGCAACGTTGGAAATCATATGTACAACGGCTACAATTACACGCAGATCGTCAAGGGACTGACCGCAGTGGCCGAGAGCGGCGCGGCTGAATTGAAGAATGCGGTCAGCGACCTGAACTATGGCGGCGCGACTGCCGCCGACTACGGCATGGAAATGGCGCAGAAAGCGCTGAGCGAGGCAGATACAAGCCACAAGAAGGTCGTCGTGCTGTTTACGGACGGCGAACCCAACCATCAGAACGGCTTCGACTATAGCGTTGCAGCGGCTACGATCAATACAGCAAAGGGAATGAAAACGAATACGACGATCTATACGATCGGCGTGTTCAGAGAGCAGGACGATAACGTTGACACATACATGAGCTCGACCTCCTCCAACCATCCGGGTGCAAGCGCAACGACCAAAAATTTGCCTCCGTACTGGACGGTAACTGGCGGCGGCAAGGATCTCGGTAATTATTACAAGAAAGTCAACAATGCTAACGAGCTGCTCAAGGCGTTCGAGACGATCTCGTCCGAGGTTACCCCCGGTACTGCTCTCGGCAGTACCGCTGTCCTGACCGACGTGATCGCGCCCAACTGCTCCCTTGTTGTTCCGGAGGGAACGAGCGGCATCACCGCCTACACGGTCGATAAGACGGCTGACGGATGGAGCACGACGCCAACTCTTTTGGAGGGTAACGCCGTTACCGTTATCGGTCAGGAAGTTCGGGTGACCGGCTTTGACTACAGCGCCAACTGCGTGACGACTACTCCGAAGCCGACTACCCCCAACGATTACGGCAAAAAGCTCGTTGTCGAATTCAAGGTTCAGAACAACAACTACGGCGGCACACAGCCCACCAACAGCGATGCATTTATCAGCGATGGAAATGACGGCCGCGTTAAGACTGCTGATGAGCCCTGTCCCAAAGTTCCCGCGCTGGTGAAGCTGCCGAAACCGACTGAGAACTACACCGTCAGCAAGGTCTACGACGGTGAAGGACATGATATCAAGGCAAACATTGCCGGTCTTGTTCCTGTGAACGGCACAAACAACGCATATGTCAATTTGACCTATATGATCAAGGATAGCACCGGTGCTACTGTCGGCACGTACACGATCCCGGCAGGTCAGACCACCGGAACGTGGGACGGTACGAGCGACATCAAGACGCCTGCCGGTGTCGGCGACTACACCTACACCGTGACTGTGACCGGCACGGACAAGGAAAAGACAGCGACTTCCGACAGCAAGGACTACAACGCAAAGTTCAGCATCACCGCGAAGCCTGTGACCTTTACCGGCGAAACTGATACGAAGCAGTGGACTGGCAGCGAACAGAGCATTACCGGTATTACGGTCAATGGTCTTGTGGCTGGTCACAACTATGAGGGTCTGACCTATTGCGCCAAGGGAACCACCCCGGACACCTATAATGGCGAATTTTCGGGCAAGCTGGTCATCAAGGATGCTGAGAACAGCGATGTTACAACTAACTATCAGGTTACCAAGACCCCCGGTACGCTGACCATTACCAACAGCACCAGCACTGCCACCGTGACGTTCAAGATCGATGGCGGCACTTGGACTGGCGGCGGTACGACTGATAAGACCGCACAGGTGACTCTGACCAACGGCACGGGCACGCTGGCTGGCGTGACTATCCCCACCGGTGCGGCTGATAACGGCCACGAGGTCGCAGGCGTCTGGAAGGATGCCAGCGGCAGTGAGGTTACTCTGTCCGAAACTACGACGATCACTGGCGATACGACCTATACGCTTACCTTTAAGGCGAATGAAGTCGAGCCGACCCTCGTTGACGTGACGGTCAACTACTATAAGGATTCTGTCACTACCGAAGCTGATACGAACTGCTACCTGAACAAGTTTATCATTAAAAACCAGCCAGTAGACAGTACGATTACAATCGGTGATGTTGAGCTTAATCTTTTTAAGCCGACTACTGGCGGCTACATGAATGGCGTTCAGCAGGGAACCGTGCCTTATACGGTGCAGGAAGAGGACAACATCATCAACGTTCTCTACACCAAGGAGATCAAACCCGATACCGTCCTCGGTGTCCTGAACCAGTACGTCAAGAAGCAGTTCAACTCTACCTACGGCTACTCCACCACCGCTGAATTTACTGTCGATGCAACGGTGACGAAGAACATACCGGTTATCAACGCGTTGGAGGGACAAATTGCAGCGCAGGAACTCAGCCCTGTCAGCACCTACACCGGTAAGGTCACGCTGAGCACCGGCGCGAGCGAGCTGTTTGTCTTCAGCGGCACGGATACGCCCTTGGAAGCAAGCACGCACTATCAGGTCACTGTTAAGGAGCGGGACGCCAAGCTGTCTTACGTGACCTGCGATACGGCAGAGCATACTTTCAACTTCGCTACAAATGCGAATGGCGAAGTGAATGACATTCAGGGCGTCACCGTCACCATCACCAACACCTATTATTACAAGCCCACCTATCGTCCCCCCACCCCGACCGTCGTGATCCCTGACGATGACGCGCTCGGTCTGAACACGACCGATCACTTCGCCTATATCGTCGGTTACGGCAACGGCGAGGTCCGCCCGCAGAACAACATCACCCGCGCCGAGGTCGCGACCATCTTCTTCCGTCTGCTGACCGACGACGTCCGCGACGAGAACCTGACCAAGACCAACCGCTACTCCGATGTGGCCGCTACCTCCTGGTACAACACCGCGGTCTCGACCCTCAGCTCCATGGGCATCATCACGGGTTACCCCGACGGCACGTTCCGCCCGAACGCCGCCATCACCCGCGCTGAGTTCGCCGCCATCGCCGCCCGCTTCGACAACGACGGCGACAAGACCGCTGCGAAGTTCAGCGACATCGCGACCCACTGGGCCAAAGACGAGATCAGCATCGCCTACAACAACGGCTGGATCACGGGCTATCCCGACGGCACGTTTGGTCCCCAGCGCGATATCACCCGTGCCGAGACCATGACGCTCGTCAACCGCGTGCTGAACCGCCAGCCCGAGACCGAGGACGATCTTCTCCCGAACATGACGGTCTGGACGGACAACGCGAACCCGAAGGCCTGGTATTACCTCGCCGTTCAGGAAGCGACGAACAGCCACTACTACAAGTTCAAGACGAACTCCAAGTATGAGAAGTGGACCGAGCTGCGCGAGACCCGCGACTGGACGCAGCTGGAAAAGTAAGTCAAAAATCCTCCACCCCCTATTGTAAAAGGAAGAACCGCTCGCAAGAGCGGTTCTTCCTTTTTTGCACTCCCCTCGCGATCTCAAAATCCATTGACAAAGCGAGCGTTCCTGTGTATCATATCAACATACTTATAAGATAGGATTTATCTCAATGACCACTATTTACGCGGACAACGCCGCGACGACCCAAATGAGCCGTGCCGCGATCGACGCCATGCTCCCCTATCTGGAGACGATCTATGGCAACCCCTCAAGCCTGCATTCCGTCGGCCAGCAGGCGGCCGGGGCGCTGCTCAGCGCGCGCGACCGCATCGCAAAATGCCTGAACGCTTCCCCGCGCGAAATTTACTTCACCTCCGGCGGCAGCGAGGCCGACAATCAGGCCATCCTCTCCGCCGCGCGCCTCGGCGAGCGCAAGGGCAAAAAGCACATCATTTCGACCGCATTCGAGCACCACGCCGTGCTGCACACACTCCAAAAGCTCGAAAAAGAGGGCTTCACCGTCGAGCTTCTCCCCGTCGGCCCCATCGGCACCGTGACGGCGCAGCAGGTCAAGCGCGCCATCCGCGAGGACACGTGCCTGGTTTCCGTCATGTACGCCAACAACGAGATCGGCTCCATCCTGCCGATCAGCGCGATCGGCGCCGTCTGCCGCGAGGCGGGCGTGCTGTTCCACACCGACGCCGTGCAGGCCGCGGGGCATCTGCCCATTGACGTCAAGTCGCAGAACATCGACCTGCTGTCACTCTCCGCGCACAAGTTCCACGGGCCGAAGGGTACCGGCGTGCTGTACGCCCGTCAGGGCATCTTCCTGACGAACCTCATTGAGGGCGGCGCGCAGGAGCGCAGCAAGCGCGCGGGTACGGAGAACATCCCCGCCATCATGGGCATGGCTGCGGCGCTCGAAGACGCCTGCGCGCACCTCGACGAGAACGCGAAAAGGGTCAGCGCCCTGCGCGACCGCCTGATCGACGGCCTGTCCAAAATCCCGCACAGCGCGCTCAACGGCGATCCCGTGAATCGCCTCCCCGGCAACGTGAGCTTCTGCTTCGAGGGTGTCGAGGGCGAGATCCTGCTGCTCCTGCTCGACGTGAAGGGCATCTGCGCGTCGTCCGGCAGCGCGTGCACATCCGGCTCGCTCGACCCAAGCCATGTGCTGCTGGCCATCGGCCGCCCGCATGACGTGGCGCACGGCTCGCTGCGCCTGAGTCTGTGCGAGTGGAACACCGACGAGGAAATCGACCGCATCCTCGATGCCGTGCCCGAGGTTGTGGAATGCTTACGCGGCATGTCCCCGCTGTGGAAGGACCTCGTCAGCGGCAAAAAGCCGTTCACTTTATAAGCACGCGGCAAAATAAGGCAAAACGATAAACGCGGCATCGCTTCTCGCAGGGACATTCCCTGCGCCAATGCTCATGTACGGTAGAGAAGCACAAAGCAAAACAAGGATAGCCAGCCCTGCCACTATTCCGAAGTCAGGGGAACGCAATAGAAAAATTCATAGCTGTATGCTATACTTAATTAGCATTTGAACATATCAAGCTGACACAGCAATCTCTTTGCTTGCCGTTAATGCGCGTCTACCAATAGTCCGCAGAAAGCAAGAGTAGCGTAAAGGTATAAAAATTTCAAACTTCTTTGTAACGAAATTCCGATTTCTCCGTCTAACCTATGAAGCTGAAGGAGGTGATGACAAGTATGGACTATGAAAAGCTCTATAAAGCCTACTATTTACAGGTATACTCGTATACTATTTCTCTTGCCAAAAATCGTGAGATAGCAGAGGAAATCACGCAGAACACATTCTATAAGGCTGTTTCTACAACATCACAATTCAAAGGTAAGTCAGATGAATTGACATGGCTCTGCTCCATAGCAAAAAACCTTTACCATGATGAAATGCGAAGCCGTCAGCGAGTAGCTGATGTGAGTGAAATCAATGACTTGCCATCAAATGAAAATGTTGAGAACTCAGTTGCAGATTCTGACATGGCGTTCCGCATACACCTCGTTCTTCACCGTTTGGAAGAACCATACAAAGAAGTCTTTCAGCTTCGCGTATTCGGGGAACTATCTTTTTCACAAATCGCTGCAATTTTTGGAAAAACAGAATCATGGGCGAGAGTTACTTATCATCGTGCAAAGCTAAAAATTCAAGAAAGGATGGATGAAAAGCATGAGTAAACAATGCGATATTGTTCGAGATATTCTTCCGCTGTATGTTGACGGTGCTTGCAGCGAAGCAAGCGCAGAGATGGTAAAAGAGCATTTGAACGCCTGTGCTGACTGTAACGCAATTTATCAGAAATTGCTTTCTCACACGAGCGAAGATGTTCTTCACGAAGAAAGCGAAAGCGTTATTATGCGCCATGAGGCAAAAGAAAAGCAGAGAGGCAGAAAAAAGATAACGATTGCTGTTCTCGTTTCCATCGCTCTTTGTATCATTGCAATTTTTACAGCTCTCTTTCTGTTACCTATAAACATTGCTTATGAGCCTGTCAAAATCGACTTCCCATTTGAGGTTGAAGATGTCGAAAACGTTGAAATGTACCACTATGACGGAGTGCCTGCATCAGCAGAAAAGAAAGTAGTTGTTGCTGAAAATGATATAAAGACCCTGTATGATAAGTTCAAGGGCTTATCCCTAAAAGACAAAACGACTGAGGAAACTGCCGGAGCAGATGTGACCAGCTTTAGATTTAACCTCTCAGATGGAACAAGCTACGATTTGATTTACGCCTGCTATGGGGTTAAAAACGGCGAATTGAAGTCAGCAGCAGGCGGTTTTAAGTATTTCACAAGTGCGGATATCGGCTCTTATTGGAACAATTTGAATACGGAACTTGAGGCAATTCCTATCAATGAGAGTGAATTGCCGTGAGCAGATAGCAAACCCAGCCGAGCCTGTCAACGGTCAAGATGAACGGCGCAAATGCGCCGCCGTTGACAGCCCCGCCCGTCTTTGCTGTTCGGTAATCAAGAGGGCGACAGCACAAGATGCTGCCGCCCTCTGCCATTATTCAGAAAGGGGGATTTTCCATGACCGAACACGAAAAGTATCAAGAACATATCCGGCATACACACGATGCCTTTTGCAAGACTGTTATTCGCCACGCTGCCATAGACGCAGCCCGGAGCATACGGAGCCGCCGCAAGCGGGAAATCTCGCTTGAATATCTGATAGAAGAAAAACACTATCCATTCAGTACCACAGATAAATACTTTGCGGAGCAATCCGGCATGACCAGCTATCCGCTTTTCGTCTGTGGTCAGATGGTGCTTTTGGAAAGTCCAGAGCTTGCCGCAGCCCTGTCCGCACTATCACAGATGGAACAGGAAATCATTTTCTTGTACTACTTCCAACGATTGACGCATAGGGAGATTGGACGGAGATATGGACGGGCTGGCAACACAACCGGGCGGCGTATTCAGATGATTTTACGGCGGCTACGGGCAGAGTTGGAGGGTTTGTCCTATGAGCCAGCTACTTCCCTATGAGACAATCGTTAAGGCAAGCGAGGGCGACCCGGAAGCTGTTGCCGCCGTCCTATCCCATTATGCGGGATATATCCGCTCTTGTGCGAAAATGGACGGACAGATTAACACGGATATGCAGGAGCATATCGTCAGGCAACTGATAGAAAGCCTGTTGAAGTTCCGCTTTGACCGCTAAACAGAAAAGTTGTATAATTAGAGCCTGACAAATTAAACTTCAATGAGGGTAGAGCAAATGGAACAGATTATCAATTATAGAGACATACCCACAGATAAAAGGATTGACATATTAAATGCTCTTGAGCGAATAGGTTTTTTTCCGGCATACGGCGGCGTGAGAACAATGCAGCAAATTATGGAAAAGTCAGTTCCAGGTTCAGGCCCACAATTCTATTTCGTTTTCCGTGAAAATGAGTTGATAGGGTACAATTTTCTCATTGGGGACACTAAGAAATATAAAGCGTTCCCATGGCTTGCTATTAGCAATATGGATGAGCAGAAGTTGACTGTTTGTGAAGAACTGATGAAAATACAAATTGCCTTTTTTGAAGAACTCGGAATGCAAAAGATAGCAGATCATTGCGTTAGGATTATGGAAGATTACAGAAAAGGAATTGGAAAGCAGAAAGAAAGCGATTGCAGATAAATTCCATTTGAAAAACGGCTGACAATTTAATACCGCCGCCCATCACAGCGGCAGATAAGCAGTAAATCTTGAAAAGGTTTACTGCTTTTTTTGCGCCCATTTTCAAAAATCTTTGGCAAACCACACCGCCGGATTGTTGTAGGGAGCAGACAGGGAAAACAAAAAAATTTCCGCTGCGTTTGCCAAAACGCCCCCTTTTCACCGTTGTAGTGGTGAACAGCGGGCAGAACACGCCGCCGCAATCGCTATATTGGTGGAGCAAGCCAGTATATCCGCAAACCAGAGCCGCCGAGGAAAGCGGTAGTTTTTTAGAGCAAGATTCTACCACGGTGCCAAAATCCGCATATCTGCGGTTTTGCCCCCTTTGGTAAATCTTGTTGGGGAGTGCCTTCCCCAAACCCTGCTCATGCGCCCTGTCGGGCGAGAAAGGAGGTCAACGCTTGAAGAAAAAATATAACACACCCCACCGCTGCCATGTGGTCAAAACCCGCATGACCGAGGAAGAATACGCCGACTTTACCGAGCGGCTGAAACACTATGACATGAGCCAAGCCGAATTTATCCGGCAAGCCATTACACGGGCGACCATTCGTCCCATCGTTACCGTTTCCCCGGTCAATGATGAACTGTTGTCCGCCGTTGGCAGGCTGACCGCCGAATACGGAAAAATCGGTGGCAACCTCAATCAGATTGCCCGCGCCCTCAACGAGTACGGCACACCATACAACGCCCTGTCCGTTGAAGTCCGCGCCGCCATTTCTGACCTTGCTGCCTTGAAGTTTGAAGTCCTGCGAAAGGTAGGTGACGCTGTTGGCAACATTCAAACATATCAGCTCTAAAAATGCGGATTATGGCGCAGCCGAGCAGTACCTCACCTTTGAACATGACGAGTTTACCATGAAGCCCACCCTTGATGAAAACGGGCGGCTCATGCTCAGAGAGGACTATCGAATAGCCACGCTGAACTGCGGCGACGAGGATTTTGCCGTTGCCTGTATGCGCTCCAATCTCCGCTATGGGAAGAACCAGAAGCGGGAAGATGTAAAAAGCCACCACTACATTATCAGCTTTGACCCACGGGACGCGGTGGACAACGGTTTGACCGTAGACCGGGCGCAGGCGTTGGGCGAGGAATTTTGCCGGAAGCAGTTTCCCGGACACCAAGCCATTGTCTGCACCCACCCGGACGGACACAACCACAGCGGCAATATCCATGTGCATATCGTTATCAATTCTCTGCGGATAGAGGAAGTTCCGTTCCTGCCTTACATGGACAGACCGGCAGACACCCGCGCCGGGTGCAAACACCGCTGCACAGACGCGGCGATGGAATACTTCAAAGCCGAAGTCATGGAGCTGTGCCACCGGGAAAATCTCTATCAAATCGACCTTTTGCATGGCAGCAAAAACCGCATTACCGAGCGTGAGTATTGGGCGCAGCGGAAAGGGCAGGCAAAGCTGGACAAGGAAGCTGCCGCCTTGCCAGCAGAGGAGCAGCCAGCCAAGCCCACGAAGTTTGAAACAGACAAGGAAAAATTGCGGCAGGCCATACGCACCGCGCTGTCCTCTGCCGCAAGCTATGGCGAGTTCGCCGCCGTTCTCTTGCAACAGGGCGTGACTGTCAAGGAGAGCCGAGGGCGGCTATCCTACCTCACGCCGGACAGGACAAAGCCCATTACCGCCCGCAAGCTGGGAGATGATTTTGACCGCGCTGCCGTTCTTGCCCTTTTGGAACAGAACGCCCACAGAGCCGCCGAGCAGACCGCAACCGTACCCGAATACCCCCGCAACATAAGGGAGCGTTTGCAGGGCAAAAAAGCTGTCCAAACCACCCCGGAAAAGGACGGTATTCAGCGCATGGTTGACCGGGCAGCGAAGCGAGCGGAGGGAAAGGGCGCGGGCTATGACCGCTGGGCGGCAGTCCACAATCTGAAACAAATGGCGGCTACCGTTGCCGCCTACGGGCAGTACGGCTATTCGCCGGAGGAGCTGGACGCAGCCCTGGTATCTGCCAATGCGGATTTACAGGACAGCACCGCCAAGCTGAAAGCCCTGGACGCTGCTATCCGGGAGAAAAAGGAGCTTCAGACACAGGTGCTTGCCTATGCCAAGACCAAGCCTGCCCGTGACGGTCTGAAAGCACAGAAAACGGAGAAAGCCCGCAGCACCTATCGGGAACGGCACGAAAGCGATTTTATCATAGCGGACGCAGCCACCCGTTATTTCCGGGCGCATGGCGTTTCCAAGCTGCCAAGCCATAAAGCCCTGCAAGCGGAAATCGAGCAGCTTACCGCCGAAAAGAACGCCCATTACAACGAATACCGGGAGAAAAAAGCCCGTGTCAAGGAGCTGCATACCGTGAAAAGCAATCTTTCTCAAATCCTGCAAGGCGAGAAAGACAGAGAGAAAAAGCACGAACATGAGCGTTAAAAACCGCCCCGAAACGATACCAAAACGGGGATATGCCCTGCACCCTATCCGCAATACTGCCCACCTTTGAAACGGGGCGCACAGCGCAGGAAATCCCCGAAAATGACACCGAGAAACTACATTTTTACCGACCTATCCGCTTATACCAGCGGAAACGGCAGAAAGGAGCGAGAAATGCCACGTATGAGCAAAAAGCGGCGGTTGGAATGGAGCTTTTTCCTCAACCACCGAAACCGTATCACCTACAATGACCTTTGCCGGGGCTGCACACACGGCTGCAAGCAGAGCTTCCGGGCGATTATCGTCCTCTGCCCCCGGTATTTCTCTAAGAGATGGAAACACAGGGAGGACACCGCCAATGGCAGATAACCGCAAATATTACTACCTCAAACTGAAAGAAAACTTCTTCGACAGCGATTCCATTGTGCTGTTGGAGGACATGAAAGACGGGATTTTGTATTCCAATATCCTCTTGAAGCTGTACTTAAAATCGCTGAAAAATGGCGGCAGATTGCAGCTTGACGAGCATATCCCCTATACCGCCCAGATGATAGCCACGCTGACCCGTCACCAAATCGGGACGGTGGAACGGGCATTAGCCATCTTCCAGCAGTTAGGGCTTGTGGAGCAGCTTGACTGCGGGCTGCTTTATATGACCGACATCGAGCTGATGATCGGTCAATCCTCTACCGAAGCGGAACGGAAACGCGCCGCAAGGCTTGAAAATAAGGCACTTTTGCCGCCGCGGACAAATGGCGGACATTTGTCCGACATTCGTCCACCAGAGATAGAGATAAAGAAAGAGATAGATATAGAGTTAGAAAAAGAGGAAGAGTTAAAGGGACAAGCCCTCGCCCGCAGCTATGGCAGATATGAGAATGTATTTCTGACTGATACGGAGCTTTCCGAACTGCAAGCGGAGCTGCCCGAAAAATGGGCGTACTATATTGAGCGGCTTTCCGGCTATATCGCGTCCACGGGCAAGAAATATAAAAACCACGCCGCCACTATCCGCAGATGGGCGGCAGACGATACCGCAAAGGCTGCCCCGAAACAGGGCATACCCGAATACACCTGCAAGGAGGGCGAGAGCTTATGAGTAATCTGTTTACAGAACGAGTTTTGAATATGGCGGCTGTTACCCCACAGCCGGAGGACTACACGGGCGAGGACGGACTGCTTTACTGCGGCAAGTGTCACACTCCGAAAGAAGCCTACTTCCCGGAAAAGCAAGCCGCCCTGTTTGGGCGTGACCGCCACCCGGCAGAATGTGACTGCCAGAAAGCCCAGCGTTTGGAGCGTGAAGCCGCCGAACAGCGCAGAAAGCACCTTGACACCGTGGAGGACTTGAAACGCCGGGGATTTACCAATCCTACCATGCAGGAATGGACTTTCGCCAACGACAACGGGAAATGCCCGCAAATGGAGATTGCACACTTCTATGTGGAGCATTGGGAAATCATGCGCGAGGAAAATATCGGCTATCTGCTATGGGGCAAGGTCGGCACAGGAAAAAGCTATTTTGCCGGTTGTATCGCTAATGCCCTCATGGAGCAGGAAGTCGCTGTCCGCATGACGAACTTCTCTGCGATTTTGAATGACCTGACCGCCAGCTTTGAGGGGCGCAACGAGTATATCGAGCGTCTTTGCCGTTTTCCTCTGCTTATCATTGATGATTTTGGAATGGAGCGCGGCACAGAGTACGGTTTAGAACAGGTCTACAATGTGATTGACAGCCGCTACCGCAGCCGCAAGCCCTTAATCGTTACCACCAATCTGACATTGGACAGCCTGCAAAATCCGCTGGACACCGCCCATGCCCGGATTTATGACCGCCTTTTGGAAATGTGCGCCCCTATCCTCTTTACGGGAGAGAACTTCCGCCGTGAAACGGCGCAAGCCAAGCTGAACAGACTAAAAGAATTGATGAAATGAAAGGAGTTGCCTATGGCAGAGAACAAGCAGAACACCACCCCGGAACGCCGCCCGGACTGCGTGACAGAGATCCGCATGGGCAACACCGTCCTTATCGTTTCCGGCTTTTTCAAAAAAGATACCACCGACACCGCAGCCGATAAGATGATGAAAGTGCTGGAGGCGGAAGCCGCCGCAGGACACAAAGCCCAGCTTTCGCCCTAACGCTACAAGCCGCACAGTAAAAAATCGTCATTTTGACAGGCGGTAAAGAAGCAGAAGCCGCTATACAGACAGCCGCCCCATGTGGTATAATCGAAATACGGAATAGTGGGGCTGGCTGTCGGAAACGGAGGATTTTATGTTAAGACAGACCACCCAGAAAATCACTGCCCTTTATCCAAGACTATCCCATGAGGACGAGCTGCAAGGCGAAAGCAATTCCATTTCCAACCAAGCGTTAATATGTAAAGGGTGGTTTCTGCCATCTAATACATATGACTGCGGCTCATTTGTGGTGAATTGAAAAGCAGTTGTAAGAAAGGAGTCAAAAAGCCTTATAACCGCTGGGAATCAACGCAAAAGGAGCTGAATTTTATGAAAACTATCTTTGAAGAAATGGGCGGTACATACCGTCAAGTGGGAGATTATTTCATTCCCAATATTACTTTGCCGGATGACGGCGAATATCAGATAGGCAAATACGGGCGTATGCGCCGCAGCTATCTGAAAGAGTACCGTAAGATCCTCTACAACAACTATGTGCTGGAGGGAACGCTGTTCAAGCATTTAGCTGAAATCGATCAAGCATGCAACGAGCGCATTGAAAACATCATTTCCGCTATGGCAAAGCAGGAAGGCGTGACCGAAGCACTCAAAGCGACTAACCAAATGGAATGGGTGCGCTATATGAACAGTATCCGCAACCGTGCGGAGGAAATTATCTTAACCGAACTTGTATATGCTTAAACAAAATCCCGTTATCGGCTATGATATGGCTGATAACGGGATTTTCTGTTGTTAGTCGTTTTTTTCTTCTGTGCTGGCAACAAGACGGTCAAAATCACTTTGATACAGACGATCTTGAATGACACGGTACTGCTCAAATTCACTTTCCGCAAAGGTTTTTGCGATTGCGGCTGTGACTTTACCCTTGTTTTGTAAGACTTCCGCATCGTTGAATTGCAGGAATGCATCCAGTTTGGAAGCCCAATCTGCCATCGTCATGGGAATATGCCGCCGTGCCTGTCTTGTAGCGTAGTCCAAATACATCGTAACGATCTCGTTAAGCTCCTGTATTTCACCCTTGGATAAGTAATTCTTTGCAATCGACACATCTGCTTTTACGATTTTTCCATCAGGAGCGTTGCGCCATGAGGTTAATCCCATATGTTCTTTTGTGTGGTCTGCTCTTGCTACAATGACTTCCGCTGCGGTATTTCCATGAACGGCATAGTGCATCTTATTCTGTACTGTCGCAAAGAAATCTTTCGTGATTTGGCTATCAAAGGAATAATCGACGGCAGTAGCATAGATGTCTGTAATCTTTTGATAGAAACGGCGCTCACTGGCTCGAATCTCTTGTATCTCGGAAATTAAGTGTTCAAAATAATCCTCATCGAAAATTTGACCGTTAATCAATCTGCTCTTATCTAAAACATACCCTTGTTTCGCAAAGGTATCCAGCACTTTTGTTGCCCATTGCCTGAATTGTGTTGCCCTGCCGGAGTTGACACGGTAGCCAACGGCAATGATGGCAGATAGCGAATAAAACTTATATTGATAGGTTTTTCCGTTATCCGCAACTTGTGCAAAATTTGCACAAGTTGATTCCTCGGACAATTCGCCGCTTTCATAGATGTTTTTCAAATGTTTTGTGACAACGCTTCTGTCTACATCGAAAAGCTGTCCAATCGCTTTTTGTGTCAGCCATACATCATGATCCTGAACACGAACTTCAATACCTTCCTCGTGGGCATCCTTTGTAAATACAAGAAAATCCACCGTGCTGTTTCGGATCTGCAATTTTGTATTCTTATTTTCAGCCATTATGTATCACCATCCAATCATTCCTTATCGGAGCTGTTTTTTCTCGCTCTGCTTTTGTAAACATTATGCTTATTCTTGCACTGCGGGCTGCAAAATACAGCACTTGGTCTGCTTGCGACAAAAGCTTTGGTACAATGCCTGCAAAGCTTAATCGGGTTTTCGCTGTCTGTCAGCATAAAACTGAACATCATCTGTACGCCCAGCAGCAGGGAATGAAAATCCCAAACGATGGTCGGCTTATCCAAAAGAGCTATATGATAGGTTGGAGCGATGCCGCCAAAAGCTGCCATGCTCTGCTGCATCATCTGCCGGGTTTCATCGTTCAGTGTATCATAATCCTCATAATAAAGGAAACTGTTGATATAGGTAAACGCCCAGTCAATGAACTGCTGTTTCATCCATTCATATCGCTCCGCATATTCCCGCTGAAAGCTCATGTTGACAGCCATCGGCTTGTCTGTCATGGTCAAAGCCAGTGCCATCATAACACGGTCATTCTGAATGTTCCACATGGACTCGATACCACGCTTGATCACATCCAATTTGTCAAATGGAAAGAACAGTGCCAGATATTTTTCAGTGGACATAGTTTCTTCTTTGATGAAGTGATTTTTCGGCAGGTACACCGCCTCATATTCCATAAAGTTTGGTGTGGTAGGCAGCGCAGTCATCAGTCCAAACAAGCCATATTTCACCGCAAATTGCTGGATAGCCTTCTGAATTTCAGCATCCGGCTTTTTGCTCATACCCATGCGTCCTATGTTGATGGCATCCAATACAATTTTCTGATACTCTGCCAGTGGATCATAAATACTCGGTTGCGCCGTCTTGGTGGGCGTGAGATACAGAGTTCCGTCCTCTGCCGCCCTCCATTCATATTCACTATACCGCACCCAGTTAGAACTGGTGCGTTCAAAAAGGTTCTTCATATACAAAACCCTCCGTCATGTATTGTAACCTAAATAACTTCAATTTATATTACCAATTATACTATTTCTTTTCTTCAGAATCAATCTCCGTCATATTTTCTTCTAAAAAATCTTTTTCCAATAAGGTCATTGGCTGCTGCTTTTCTGCCTTATCCCAAAGTGCAGGAAGCAGCTTTTTTCGTATCTTTTTGAGCATTGTGCCACGCACCTTGCGGATGTTCCGGTCACTTTGATTCCGTATTTTAGCGATCCTTGTTGAGCTAAACAGCCGGACAGCGCAGAGAAAGAGCAGCTCCTTGTGATCCTCATTCAATTCCCAAAGGATTTTGGATAGGTATTCTTCCGTTACAAGTTCATGGATGTCGTAAGGACAGTAAAAAATGGCGTCAAGAAAATCTCCCTTTCGGAGCTGCTTTTCCAGTACATCGTTTAGCATATCCGGGAAAAAGAGTTCATTTGCAGATGCACCATAGTCAAGCGGAACATCATCACCGCTGCGGCTGAGTTCGTGATAGCGTTCCCTGCGCTCCCGATTAGCGTCCAGCCTGTCCCACCATGCAATCACATTTTCAAACTCCCGTTGTGTTCTGGCGGAATCCTCCAATCGTGCAAGGGCTTCTGCCCGCAGTTCTCGTTTGAGCTTCTTACGCTCTGGTTCTTCCTCGTCAGTACCATCCTCAAAGGGATGTTCCTCGGCGTCGGCTTCCAGTTCTTCGATGAGCTGTTCTTCTTTTGCGATCTGCCACATGGCTTGTTCAGATAATTCGGTTTCTTCGGTATCCGTATCATTGTCAGCAAGAACAACTTGGTTCTTCCGCTTCCTTCGCTTCTTTTCAGGAAGATCATCAGCGGCTTCTTCCTCATCGTCCCAAAGGGTATTTTCATCTTCTTCGTCATCGACTATGTAATCGGAATCGTCCGTTTCATATTCATCTTCATAGTCAGTATCTTCTTCATAAAAGCCGTCATGTTCATATCGTTCGGGATCGTCGAACACCGCAGACACCTCCCTTCAAAAATATTTTTGAAAATTTCTTGGATTCTCCGTAAAAACAGTTCCGCTAAGTACCCTGTATTTCTCCTATAAGTGAGGAGGTAATCTATTTTGTCTGTTAATAGATTACTTTCGACACTGAATGAAAGGAGGAAACCGCCTATGTCAAACAATTATCGTGAGCTGACGGGCAGGGAGAAGCAGCGGATTAAGAAGCTGGTTACTTCTCTCTGTGCCAACTACGACAAAGAGTACGGCTGCCTGCCATTGGACTGTGACTGTCCAATGTTGGGGATCTGTTTTACCAACAGCGCACTATGCAGATATTTCCGCAAGTCTGTCCTGCCGGAAGATGCAGGGTTGGAAGCCGTATTCACACAAACACCGACCACTCATTGCAAACAGTGCGGCAAGCCGTTCCCAACTGACGGAAAACGGGTGTACTGCTCGCAGCGCTGTGCCGAAGAAGCTCGCCGTAAGCAGACCGCAGCACGGGTGCGTAAGTACCGGGAAAAACAGCAACAGATGTAACGCTTTTGCCCTCGGAAAGCCTTGTGCCGCAAGGCTTTTTGAGGGCATTTCTGCATTGGCAGGGTGTTAATACCTTTTGCTCAATTTTAACCATGCAAATGGTTACACCATGCCGGAACTAAACCTATTATACGAAAAAACAATGAATATTTCAACACGGAGGTAACTGCCTATGGCAAAAAACGAGAACAGTAATTTTTCTTATATGACTCGCCGCATTGGCGGCACCACCTATAAAGTTAAAGTAGTATTCAGCGATACAGAGAAAGAAACAATGGAGGATAAAATTTTACGGATGATTCGCAATGAAGCGGTTACAACTGGCGGAACTTGTGGTATAATAGATTCACCACAAATGAGCCGACAGTCTGAAAGGAGCGCATCATGAGCGTAAAACAGACTGAAGGAAAAATCACAGCTTTATATGAAAGGCTGTCCCGTGATGATGACCAGACTGGTGATAGCAACAGTATTGTCAATCAGAAAAAATACCTCGAAAGCTATGCCCATCAGAAAGGTTATACGAACTGTCAGCACTATACCGATGACGGTTGGAGTGGAGGAAATTTTGAGCGTCCCGCTTGGAAACAGCTTATTGCAGACATTGAAGCAGGCAAAGTTGCTCATGTCATTGTAAAAGATATGAGCAGGGCGGGGCGTGACTATCTGCAAACAGGCTTTTACACGGAGGTATTCTTCCGTCAGCATCATGTTCACTTTGTGGCGATTGCCAACAGCGTGGACAGCGACGATCAGAACAGCAATGAGTTTGCCCCGTTCCTCAACATTATGAACGAGTGGTATCTTCGTGATCTGAGTCGCAAGCAGAAAACAGCGATCCGTGTGAAAGGCGAATCCGGCAAGCCTACCACCAACTGTGCCATTTATGGCTACAAGAAAATGCCGGGTGATAAGTACAGTTGGTATATTGACGAGGAAGCCGCTGCGGTTGTCCGCCGTATTTTCCGGCTGACCATCGAGGGAAACGGTCCTTATGACATCGCCCGTATCCTCTATGACGATAAGGTGGAAACTCCTGCGGTCTACGCCGCAAAGCAGGGGCGTGGCGTTTGGAAAAGCAAAGAGGAATTTCCCAACCCTTATAACTGGAGTGGTTATATCGTTGGGCAGATTCTCTCCAAGCCCGAATATATGGGGCATACGGTCAACTTCCGTTCTCACAAGCAGTCCTACAAGGACAAAAATCCAGTTATGAATCCGCAGGAGGACTGGCTGATCTTTGAGAACACCCATGAAGCGATTGTAGATAAGGAAATGTGGGAGCTTGCACAGAAACTGCGAAAGACACCGAGACGCCACGATACGCTTGGCGAAGCCAATCCGCTGACGGGACTTCTGTTCTGTGCTGACTGCGGAGCGAAAATGACCAATCACCGTTCCAAAGGCGGTACGGAGAACAATCCCTATCCCTCTGATTTTTACGATTGCTCCACCTACACGCTGGCACATCAAAAGCGCACTCATGCTTGCAGCGGTCACTATATTCGGACAAAAGCGGTCAGAGAGCTTGTTTTGGAAACCATCCGAACAGCCAGCACCTTTGCCATCGCCAATCAGGATGAGTTTATGAAAAAGGTGCGTTCTGCTTCTCAAATCAGACAGGCGGAAGTCGCAAAGGATACCAAACGCAAGTTGAACAAAGACCGTAAGCGTATTGCCGAGCTTGATACCATTATCAAAAAGCTCTACGAATCTTTTGCCATTGGGCGCATTACCGATGAACGCTTTGATACTCTGCTTGCAGAATACGAAGCGGAGCAGAAAGCTCTTGTCACATCTGTATTGGATGCAGAATCGCATCTGTCCTCTTTTGAGGAAGATACTGACCGTGCGGCGCAATTTCTTACGCTGGCGAAGAAGTACACCGATTTTTCGGAACTGACTACTCCAATGATCAATGAGTTTATCGAAAAAATCATTGTCCACGCCCCGGAAAAGATTGACGGGGATCGGGTGCAGGAGGTTGAGATTTATCTGAAATTTATCGGACGATTTGAGCTGCCTGAACCGGAGCTGACACCGGAAGAAATCAAGCGGCAGGAAAAGCTTCGCAGACACCGCATTAAGAGTCGGGAACGCTACCAAAAAATCAAGGCTGGTGAACACGCAGTTGGTCAGCCATTTCAGCTAATCTGTAAATGCTGCGGTGAAGAATTTGAATCCAAGCGGTCAAATACTCTGTTTTGCAGTCCGAAGTGCCGTACTAAATTTTATCGACAGGAAGCGGCGGAAAACCGAAAGCGGGAATGTGTCTGTGAGAACTGCGGAAAAACTTTTACCGCTACACGGAAAGATGTAAAATACTGTTGTGATGATTGCAGGACGGAAGCAAACCGCAGGATGCAGAAAAAACGCAATGCTGCGAAGCAAATAAAAGAGAAAGAACCGGTATTGCTTGATACCCCGCTTGTTAAAGAAAACGGGCAAGAACAGAAAACAGCATAATAAATGACGCTGAAGGCGACTTGTGAGAATAAAATCTCATGAGCCGCCTTCTTTGCGTTTTCAGCCGGATACGGCAGAAAGGAATAAAACCTATGACAGAAAATGAAAAGAAGCTTTTACAGGCGAAGCACAGATTGGAAGAAGCCGAGATGCGTGACCGGCAGAAAGAGCGAAAAGCACGGACACGGCGGCTGATTCAGGAAGGTGCGATTTTAGAGAAAGTATTACCGCAGACAACACAGATGACTTTGGAACAGTTGGAGGATTTTTTGTGTGAAGTATTCAAACCAATCCGATGATTTTTATGAGCGACCGGCTATCGGTCGCTTTTTCTTTTTCCCGAAGGGCGCACTTACTCACCACCTGCAAAGCAGGCGGTGGTATCCCTCCCGTTGGTCAGGCTCGTGCGCTCTTCACAAAGCGTCTTTTAGCCGCTTTTCCAGAGGGGGCAGGCAATGTCGCAAGCGAACATTCCCTGTGCAGTCGGCTCTATATTTTGCACTATCAGCAAAACGATGAGGTGGCATATTGCCACCCCATCCCGCCGCCTGCCTACGAAAACCTGCCACCGGCAGCTTTTACGCAGCTATGGGTATCGCATTTTCAGCGACACCCATGTTCTCTTTTCAAAAGAGAAATAGAAAGAAAGGACGGTGAAAACAAATGGCAATCTATCATCTGGAAGCAAAAGTAGTTAGCCGTGGTACAGGAAGAAGCGCTGTAGCAGCTTCCGCTTATCTGAGTTGTTCTAAAATTCTCAATGATTATGATGGGGTGCAGCATGACTACACCCGCAAGAAAGGATTGGTCTGGCAGGAAGTATTCCTACCAGAGTTCGCTCCGTCAGAATGGAAAGAACGGGGCGTGCTTTGGAACGCCGTAGAAGAAAATGAAAAGACAAAAGACAGCCGTCTTGCCCGTGAATTTGTGGTTGCTCTGCCGATTGAGCTGAGCGAAGCACAGTGGGAAAAGCTGCTGTCCGATTTTATTTCTGACACCTTTGTAGCTGATGGGATGTGTGCAGATGTGGCAATTCACGATCCATACCCTCCCGGTCACAATCCTCATGCTCATATCATGCTGACAGTGCGCCCGTTAGATGAAAAAGGGAACTGGCAATATAAGACGCAGAAAGAATATCTCTGTGTGAAAAATGGAGAGGAACAAGGTTTTACTGCGGATGAGTTTAAGATAGCACAGACAGAGGGATGGGAAAAGCAATACCAGTATAAGGTCGGTCGCAAGAAGGTATATCTGCCACACTCCGAAGCGGAGAATCACGGCTATGAACGAGCCAGCAAGCATCCGAAAAGCACCAAGTTCGGCAGACAGAATCCCATTGCCGAGCGTTGGAATAGCGAAGAACAACTTGTTTTATGGAGAGCAGCATGGGCTGATGTGACGAATCACCATTTGGAGACTGCCGGACACGAAGAACGCATTGACCACCGCAGTCATGCAGATCGGGGCTTGACCGAGCAGCCCACCATTCACGAGGGTGTGGTTGCAAGAGCATTGGAGAAAAAGGGTATTGTTTCTGACCGCTGTGAGTTGAATCGTCAGATTAAGGCAGATAATGCGTTGCTCCGTGAGCTGAAAACAACGGTCAAGAAGCTGATGCAGGCAGTTAAAGCATCTGTTCCTGCGCTTGCGGAAGCAATGGAGTCCTTACGGGCTAACATGGTTATTTTCCGCTATCAAATCCGCTATGCTGGTTTTGGAAAACACAAATTATCGGAAAGTCTGAATGTGTTGAAGCCCGATCTGGAGCGATATGCCTTACTGGTACAGCAGATTAAAAATAAGACTAAAGAACGGAAAACGCTGCTTGCAGAAAAGAAAGCGACACCATTTTATCAGTTTGTTGCTCATAATGATTTGGCAAAAAAGATTGCCGAACTGACAGAAGATTTGGAAGAACTGAAATCCGAAAAGACGATGCTCCTCAGTTCATTTGATTGTAGTGAGGATATTGGAATTGCTGAGGTCAAAAAGAGTGTTGCCGCTATGGAGGAAAATTTGAAGCGGCTGACAAAGCAGGAAGAAAAATATGCTGCCGAGTTGGAGGATGCCTTAAAGCAGTTCTCAGAATTAAGGGAGCAGGCAAAAAATGTGGATTCGGCAGAACTCTTAGAACAACGGGCTGCCCTGCAATCAGATAAAATTCAAGCTGCCACTTCCAAGATTAAAACGGCATACGGAGAAAAATTTGATCCGCTTATCTTGTTTGACAGCAAACGTGATGTGACAGATTTGTTGCATGAAGAATCAGAAGCACGATCCATTCAAAGATATCTACACCAGAAGTATCAACGGACTCAACAGAAAATGGATAAGAGAAGCAAACGGCAAGATCCAGAACGATAATTTTGTTCCTGTTTTTGAGTGGTAAATCTTAGGAGTGAGTGCCCCTAATGCTCTAAATATGCAAATTGACTTCATTTACAGTTTTGTTTATAATATTTATTGAGTTGTTGGGGGCAAGCTGTACTAAATCGCCCCCAAAAAATGTCTGAAAGGGAAAATATTTTTATAAAAAGCAAAAGGTAATTACAGAAAAACTTTGATGCTTTTGGATGATTTGA